>CAFAAJ010000001.1_pt1 | contig 39498 bp, 30 predicted proteins | sample 7267551 | NCBI WGS metagenome assembly CAFAAJ01 (sample SAMEA6813983, study PRJEB35770) | uncultured Acidimicrobiales bacterium | biome: Freshwater; feature: Freshwater reservoir; material: water | place: Czech Republic | collected 2017-08-18 | depth 30m m
CCCGTCCGTCCCCTGCCCGGTCCGCACCGGATCCGAGGCAGGTATCCATGTCCGTCGTCTTTCGCATTTGGCCACGTCGCCGACCCTCTCGGGAACGCGCGCGCCCTGCGAGCACCATCCGCTTCGTCACCGGTCACCTCATCTCGGCCGCGGGTCTTGTCGGCAGCGTGGTCCGGAACCAGGCGGGCAGCGAGATCGGCCGCATCAAGGACATCGTCGTCCGCTGGGACGACGCTGCGTACCCGCAGGTGACCGGGCTCGTGATCCGGGTCGGCCGGCGCATCACGTTCCTCCACGCAACGAACATCGCCGAGATGACCCACTCCGGGGTCCAGTTGCGATCGGCGCGCCTCGACCTGCGCGACTTCGTCCGTCGCGACGGGGAGATCCAACTCATCGACGACCTGCTCGACCATCAACTCATCGACGTCTCGGGCGTCCGCGTGGTCCGTTCATCGGACCTGTACCTCGCGTCGATCGTGGGCACGTACCGCCTGGTCGGCGTCGACGTCGGGCTCCAGTCGCTCATGCGGCGACTCGGTCCGGCCCGCGTCCGGCGCAAGCCCACACCGAGCCGCGTCATCGACTGGTCCACCATCCAGCCGATCTCCCGACCCGGCGAGCCGCTTCGGCTCGGGCGCACCCGGCAGGCGCTGCACCGGCTCCGGCCGGCCGAGCTTGCCGACCTCGTGGAGGAACTCGGCGCAGCGCAACGCCAGGCTTTCGTTGCGGCGCTGGACCCCGACGTTGCCGCCGAGATGCTCGAGGAGATGGAGACCGAGCCGCTCGAGGACCTCCTCACCGACATGCCGCGTGAGCAGGCGGCCAACCTGCTCGCGAACATGGCACCCGACGAGGCCTCCGAAGCGCTCCGCGAGATGGACGAGGAGGACCGCGAGGAGGTGCTCGAGGAGATGGGCCACCTCGTCCGCAACGAACTGGCTCTGCTGCTGGCGTACGACGAGGACACCGCCGGCTCGATGATGACCAACGTGATGGTGGTGGTCTCGCTGAACACAACGGTTGAGCAGGCCATCGCGAAGCTCGGCGATTTTGTCGAGGACCGCGGCGACATCGACGGCGTACTCATCGTGGATGACTCCGGTCGCCTCATCGATGACATCTCGCTCTTCGAACTGCTGCTTGCAGACCGCTCCGCAACGGTGGGCAGCCTCACCGGGGCCCCGTACCCGGTAACCGTGCACGACAAGGAACATGTCGACGAGGTCCTCGAGCGCTTCGTGGACTCGCGCGGCACCTCCCTCGTCGTGGTGGACGACGGCGGCAAGCCGGTAGGGCGCATCCTGGCGGACGACGTCATCGACGCCCTGCTCGAGGACCACCGTCTCGGGCGGCGCTCGTCATGACCGAGCAGACGCCCACGAGCACCACTGCTGCCCCGAGGGAACCACGGCGGCGGCGGCGCATCCGCCCGCGCACGTTCTTCGCGCTGCTCGGGCCCGGCCTCATCGCGGCGAACGCCGGCAACGACGCCGGCGGTATCGCTACTTACGCGTCCGCCGGGTCCCAGTTCGTGTACCGAACCCTCTTCGTCATGCTGCTCGTCACCGTGGCCCTCGTGGTGGTGCAGGAGATGTCTGCACGGCTCGGTGTCCACACCGGCGAGGGTCTCGTCTCGCTCATCCGGGAGCAGTTCAACCTCCGCCTCGGTCTCTTTGCCGTGGTGTGCCTCATGGCGGCCAACCTCGGTCTGGTCGTGTCCGAGTTCGCCGGTATCGCCGCGGCCTTCGAACTGTTGAACATCTCGCGCTACCTCTCGGTGCCCATCGCCGCCCTCGTCATCTGGGGGCTCGTGATGTTCGGCTCCTACCGGTACGTCGAGCGCGTGTTTCTCCTGCTCACGATCCCGTTCCTCGCCTACCCCATTGCCGCACTGCTCGGGCGACCGAAGTGGACCCAGGTCGGGTCCAACACCGTGGTGCCCCACATGCTCGGGAACCGCAGCTTCCTCGTGATGGTCGTTGCGCTCATCGGCACCACGATCACGCCGTACATGCAGCTGTACCAAGCCGCTGCCGTGGTGGACCGGGGCACGGGCAAGGACGACTACCGCTCCGCCCGGAAGGACGCCATCACCGGTGCCCTGTTCAGCAACTTCATCTCGATGGCCATCATCATCGCCACGGCCGCAACCATCGGCGGCACCGGTGCGCTGTCCTCTGCGAAGCAGGCCGCGCTGGCGCTCGAGCCCCTCGTGGGCGGGGGCGCCACCGCCCTCTTCGCGATCGGCCTCCTCGGAGCGTCCTGCCTCGCTGCAGCGGTTGTGCCGCTCTCCACCTCCTACGCAATCTCCGAGGCCGTCGGTGTGGAGCGCTCGGTGTCCAGTCGGTTCCGGGAGGCACCGCTGTTCCTCGGCCTCTTCACCGGCCAAATCATCATCGGCGCACTCATCGCGCTGCTCCCGGGCAACCTCATCAGCCTGCTCATCAACACCCAGGTGGTCAACGGCCTCATTGCGCCGGTGTTCCTCACGTTCATCCTCGTGCTCGCGAACCGCCGCAGCGTGCTGGGCGATGCCGCCAACAAGCCTGCCTACCGGGCGCTCGCAACCGTCTGCGTGGCGACCGTTGGGGTACTCGCCATCGCGGTGGTCGTCATCACGGTGATCGGCTGGTTCTAGGCAGAAACCGTTGCCTGCACGGTGACGGTGCCCGAGTGACCGAAGGTCAGGGTGACCGGAACGACATCGCCCGGCTCGAGGTCACGGTTCAGGCCCTCGAGCATGACGTGAACATTGTCCGACGCGAACAGGTCCTCGGCACCGCCCGGCGCGGCGATCGTGGTGACCGCCCGCATCACGGCCTCCCCGGAGTGACCCGCCGACCGGTGGAACACTGCGCTGGACGCCACCGGACTGCTCGCACCGGTCACCACGTCGGAGGCCCCCCGGTTGTCGAGGCGCAGGTACACCAGTGTCGATCCGCCGGCGGCGGCAGGGCGCGCCGCAGCGACATCGACCACCGCTCGGGCGTGACGGACTCCGCCGCCGAATGCACCGGCGAGCGCCGCCGTTGTGAGCCCGATCGCGATCACGGCGGCTGCACCGGCAATCCGCAGCACGAAACGCTGACGCGGGTGCAGTGCGATTGGCGAGGTCGGTGCGGCCCCGGTGGCCGGCACGTCGTCGAGGCGCTCTGCCGAGGCGAGCGCTGCGAGCACCAGATCGGGGACCTGCGGTGCGGGGTGCAACCGGAACCGGCGGTGCAGGGCCGTGAGGTCCACCAACAGAGCGGAACAGTCGACGCACGCACGCAGATGGCGGTCGAGGGCGTCATCGTCGGCCGTGCTGGCCTCGCCGTCGAGCCGGGCAGACATGGCCTCGTGCCAGGTGGTGCAGTCCATCGAAGAACCAGTCGCCCCCGGGGTCATTCTGGTTCCCGCCCTTCCGACACGGCCGACGATCCGGCACCGGTAGCAGCCCTGAGCAGGTCGAGCCTCGCCCTTGCCACCCGCGAGCGGATGGTGCCGATCGCACAGCCACAGGTCTCTGCCGCCTGTTCGTAGCTGAACCCGAGCAGTTGCGTGAGCACGAAGGCCTCTCTCCGGTCCGTGTCCAGGTGCGCGAGCAGGTCCGCCGTCTCGATCCACCCGTGCTCGGTGCGGTGCCCGTCCCGGGGTTGGCGCTGCAACCGTTCCATCAGGGCGCGCCGCCGGTACGCGGAGCGCAGCCAGTCGAGACACGTGTGCCGCACGACGCCCAGCACCCAGACACGGGCAGGCGCTGTCCCCGCGTAGTTGGCGATGGCCGACACCACGCGGATCATTGCGTCCTGGGCAACATCGTCGGCGTCCGCCGTACCCACCATCGACGCGCAGTAGCGCCACACCTCTGGCTGCAGCGCGCCGAACAGGGCGGCCAGCGCGTTCCGGTCTCCACCGCGTGCCGCCAGGGCGAGCGGGGTCAGTTCGTCAACGGTCATCGTCTGTGTGCGCGTGCCGGTCTCAGGCGGGTCCGACGCTGACGGGCACCCCGTTCAGCGCGATGTTGCCGGACAGCGGGTCCACGAAGTACTCGTCGGTGAGCACGTTGGTGTTCACCCCGCGGTACTCGCTCGCAACCCGCAGCCTCACACCCGGCAGATCCTGCCCGAAGCCGTGCGGAATGCTCACGACGCCCGGACGGATTCCGTCGGTTATCTCTGCGGCAACGACCACCTCGCCGGTGCGCGACGCAACGCGGGCGGGTGCTCCGTCGGTGATCCCGAGCCGGGCCGCGTCCTCGGGGTGGATCTGCATGGTGCAGCGGTTCCTGCCCTTGGTGAGCACACGGATGTTGTGCATCCACGAGTTGTTGGAACGCACGTGGCGGCGCCCGATCAGCACCATCGAGGAGTCCCAGTCGCGCTGCAGCGACGCCTCGAGGCGCGGGAGGTCCGGCACGATCATGTCCGGCACCACCTCCACCCTGCCCGACGGGGTGCGCAGAAGGTTCGGGATGCGGCCGGCCTGTAGCTCGCCGAGGTCCACGCCGTGGGGGTTCGCCCGGAGTACGTCGAGCGACAGCCCATCGGGCCTCGTGCCGAACGCGTCGCCGTACGGGCCGGTTCGCAGCATCACGTCGAGCATGCGCTCCGGACCGGACGCGTCGCCGAGCATCGCCTCCATCTCGTCAACGTTGCGGCCGTGCACTGTGCCGAACTCGTCACGCGCGGCGGACTCGAGCATTGCCCGCGCCCCGGCGCGGACGGTGTCGTTCGGGTCGGTGTGCGCGCCGTTGCCCTCCAGCACGGACGCGAGCCGCAGGATGATCTCCCACTCGTCGGGCTGGCGCTCGCCGTCGGGCCCCACCTCGAGGGGAAGGATCGCCGGCGAGTAGTTCGCCACGTTGTGGACAGCGAAGTTGTAGAGCGCGAGGTCGTAGTGACTCTTCTGCAGGGACGACGGCGGCGGCAGGATGACGTCGGCATGGCGTGTGGTCTCGTTGATGTACGGATCGATGGACACCATGAATCCGAGCGACTCGAACGCCTTCGCGAGCCGGTTGCTGTTCGCGTTGGATGACACCGGGTTGCCGCCGTTGGTGACGAGCACGCGCACCTGGCCGGCGCCCGCCGTTTCGATCTCCTCGGGCAGTGCCGTCACGGGAAACTCGCCGAGCGCCTCGAGATGCTTGCCCACGCGCGACACCTGGCGCCCCATCCGGAAGCCCTTGCCGCTGCCCGGCTTGCCCTTCGAGGAGGGCTGGCCGACGGCACCCTTGGTGAACATCGCGCCGCCCTCGCGGTCGAGGTTGCCGCTCAGGATGTTCACGACGTCGACGAGCCACGAGGCGAGCGTGCCGAACTCCTGTGTGCAGGTACCGATCCGCCCGTACACCGCTGCGCAGGGGGCGGCAACGAGTTCGCGGGCGAGGCGACGAATGGTGTCGGCGCTGATCCCGCACGCGAGGGCTACTGCTTCGGGTGTGTAGGGCGCCAGCAGTTCGGGGAGGCGATCGAGGCCGCTGCAGTGCGCCGCAACGTTGTCGGGGCGGGCGATCCCCTCCGCAAGCATCGTGTGGGCGATCCCTGCGAGCAGGTGCGCGTCCGTCGCAGGGCGGATCGCCACGTGCTCGTCCGCGCGCTCTGCCGTCTCGCTGCGGCGCGGGTCCACCACCACCACCTTGCCGCCGCGTGCCTGGATGCGGTCGAGGCGCCCGGGGAAGTCGGGGGCGGTGCAGAGCGAACCGTTCGAGGCGTGCGGGTTCGCCCCGAGCAACATGATGAACTGTGTGCGGTCGAGATCGGGCACCGGCACGGTGACGGAGCCGAACATGATGCTCGAGGTGATCTCCTTCGGGCGCTGGTCCACCGTGGAGGCCGAGAAGCGGTTGCGCGAGCCGAGGCCCTGGATGAGGTTCCGGTTGAACATCATCGGTGCGAGATTGTGCGCGCCGGGGTTGCCGAGGTAGATGGCCGCTGCGTCGCGCCCGTGCTCGTTGAGGAGGGGGAGCACGTTCGCCTCGATCGTGGCGAACGCCTCGTCCCACGACACCTCGACGAACTCGCCGTTGCGCTTGACGACCGGGCGGCGGAGGCGGTCCGGGTCGTCGTGGAAGTGCGTGAGGGTGGAACCCTTGGGGCAGATGAACCCCTTCGAGAACACGTCCTCGCGGTCGCCACGGATACGGACCACCACCGGGGTCTCGCCCGGGCGCTCGGCGACGGTGAGTTCCAGCCCGCAGGTTGCCTCGCAGAGCGGGCAGGTGCGGTACGCGGTTCTCGTCTGGACCTCGGGGGCCTCGGGCGCTGTGGTCATGCCCAGATTCTGCCAGCCCGGGCAGGTGAGTACCGTAGGGACATGACCAGCGATCTCGTCCTGCGGACCGACCGGCCCGATGGCCTCACCACCCTCACGCTCAACCGCCCCGACAAGCTGAACGCCCTGACGCCCGGCTCGTTCATCGCGCTGCGAACCCATCTTGACGCGATCGCCACCGATGCCTCGGTGGGTTGTGTGGTGCTGCAGGGCTCCGGGCGCTCGTTCTGCGCCGGCCACGACCTGAACTCCATCTCCACGGGGGAACGGGCGCCGAGCAAGCTCTACGAGTCCGAGACGGTCGAGGCGCTCGAGCGGCTGCCGCAGCCGACCATCGCCCGTATCCACGGTCACTGCTTCACGGGTGGGCTCGAACTCGCACTCGGCTGCGACTTCCTCATCTGCGCCGAGAGCACCAAGCTCGGTGACACGCACGGCCAGTGGGGCCTCGTGCCCGTGTGGGGGATGTCGGTGCGACTGCCCGAGCGGGTCGGCCTGTCGAAGGCGAAGGAGCTCATGTTCACGAGCCGTCGCCTCTCGGGCCCGGACGCCGCGGCGATCGGCCTCGTCGATTACTGCGTGGCCGATGACGAACTCGATGTGAAGGTGGAATCGCTGGCCAGGGAGATCCTCGCCAACTCGTGGGGCACGAACCGCATCGACAAGCAGTTGCTCTATGCGGCGGGCGAGCGCACCCGTGAGGACGCTCTTGCGAACGAGCGGCTCCTGCCGTTCGGCCTGCCCGACGACATGCAGGACCGCATGCGCGCCGGCGGCCGCTAATCCCAACCGCGTTCTGACGGCACATTTCCCACGTATACGTGGGAAATGCTTGCCCAAAATCGAAGTGACGTTTTGGGCAAGGTTTCCCCTCACCCGCGTGGGAAATGTGCCGTCAGAATGCAGTGAGGGGGAGGGTTTCGCTGGAGGTCACGAAGTCGGCGAGCGCACTCGCCAGAGGCGTGACACCGATTCCGGCGCCGGACGGCACGCGCAGGCAGCCGTCCTCGAGCACGAAGGGCTCGGTGAGATCGCGATGGAAGTAGCGATCCGACGCGGAGAGGTCGCCGGGCAGGGTGAACCCGGGAAGCGCCGCGAGCGCGAGATTTGCTGCCCGACCGATACCCGTCTCGAGCATCCCCCCGCACCACAGGTCCACGCCACGGGCGAGACACAGATCGTGGATACGCACGGCCTCGAGCACGCCGCCGACGCGCGCCGGCTTCACGTTCACCACACTGCACGCCCCGAGCGCGAGCGCCTCGACTGCCTGGCGCACCGAGCAGATGGACTCATCGAGACAGATCGGGGTGGCGATCAGTTCGGCGAGACGGGCGTGGCCGAACAGGTCATCCTCCGCGAGCGGCTGCTCGATGTGCTGCAGTCCGAAGGGGTCGAGCGCCTCGAGCGCCGCAACGTCAGCGAGCGAGTACGCCTGATTGGCGTCCACTTGGAGCATCAACGCGTCGCCGAAACGCTCCCGCACGGCCCGCACGGGCACCACGTCGTTGCCGGGCTCGATCTTCAGTTTCACCCGTCGGTATCCCTGCGCCACGTACCCGCCGACAACGTCGAGCAGTTCCGCCACCGAGGGCTGGATGCCCACGGCAACGCCTGCGGGAACGAGTCGTGGAATCGTCCCGAGGCGGGTGGCGAGCGAGATCCCGTCCATGCGGCACTCAGCATCGAGCACGGCCGCCTCGAGCGCCGCCTTGGCCATGCGGTGCCCACGCACCGGGGCGAGGCGTTCGGCGATGCCAGCGGCCTGCACATCGGCGGGATCGAGCCTGGGCAGCAGGAACCGCTTGGTCACCTCATAGGCGCCGGCGGTGTACTCCGGCGAGTAGAGCGGCTCCACCTCGGCCACGCACTCGCCCCAGCCCTCCCCGTCCGGCCCGAGGACACGGACGAGGAAGCCGTGGCGCGCCGTCTCGACCCCGTAGGAGGTCCGGAACGGGCGGACCAGTGGCAGCGCGAAGCGATGCAGTTCGACATGGGTGAACCTCACCGTCGTAGGGTTTCACAACATGTACCCCGGAATCCATGCCGAGCAACGAGCCGACCAACCTGCCGTCGTCATGGCGGGCTCCGGGGAGGTCGTGACCTACCGCGAATACGAGGAGCGCTCGAACCGCATGGCGCACCTGCTGAGGGCCGAGGGACTCCGGCGTGGCGACCATTTCGCGATCGTCATGGAGAACCACCCGTGGTACATGCCGATCTGCTGCGCAGGCGAGCGCTCGGGCCTGTATTTCACCCCGGCGAACTCTCACCTGACCACCGATGAGCTCGGGTACATCTTCGAGAACTCCGAGTCCCAGGTTGTGGTGACGAGTTCCCAATTGCTCGATGTTGCCCTCTCGGCACTCCCACTGGCACCGAACGTGCGGCTGTGTCTGGTGGCCGACGGCACCGGACCGTATGCCAACGTGGGCGCAACCCGCGTACTCCCCCTCGAGGAGACGCTCGCTGCGTTCCCGTCCACCCCGATCAGCGACGAGTCCGCCGGGAACCAGATGCTCTACTCATCGGGAACCACCGGACGGCCCAAGGGCATCCTCCGCGAACTGCCGAATGTCCCGGTGGGGGAATCCGGCTCGGAGTTCCTCATGAGCATCTGGCTGTACCGCGAGGGCCAGACGTATCTCTGCCCAGCACCGCTCTACCACAGTGCTCCGCAGGCAGCAGCGGGCCTCACCATCCGAAAGGGCGGCACCGTGGTCGTCATGGACAAGTTTGACCCGGAGCACTTCTTGCAGCTCGTCGAGCAGCACCGTGTCACCCACACCCAGATGGTGCCCACGATGTTCTCGCGCCTCCTCAAACTTCCCGATGACGTGCGCAACAAGTACGACCTCTCGTCGCTCGAGATGGTGGTGCACGCGGCAGCCCCGTGCCCGGTGCCCATCAAGGAACGGATGCTCGAATGGTGGGGTCCGATCATCCGGGAGTACTACAGCGCCACCGAAGGGCTCGGACTCACGCTCTGCGACAGCGCCGAGTGGCTTGCCCACAGGGGAACGGTCGGGCGCTGCATCCTCGGCGAGATGCACATCCTCGATGACGACATGAACGAGTGCCCCCAGGGCCAGCCCGGAACCGTGTGGTTCAAGTCGCCCATCCACTACGAGTACTTCAACGATCCCGCAAAGACGAGGGACAGCAGCTCACCCGACGGCGGGCTGAAGACCGTCGGCGATGTCGGCTACGTCGACACGGACGGCTACCTGTTCCTCACGGACCGGGCCACGTTCATGATCATCTCCGGCGGTGTGAACATCTACCCGCAGGAGACCGAGAACCTCTTCATCACCCACCCGAAGGTGGCCGATGCCGCTGTGTTCGGCGTTCCCAACCCGGATCTCGGCGAGGAGATGAAGGCCGTGATCCAGCTGATGCCCGGCATCGAGCCAACCGCTGATGTCGTCAACGAGCTCATGGACTTCTGCCGGGCCAACCTGTCCCTGCAGAAGTGCCCGCGCTCAATCGACTTCGAGGAACAACTTCCCCGTACGCCCACCGGCAAGCTGTTCAAGAAGCCGCTCCGCGACCGCTACTGGGCAGAACACGGTGGGAGCCGCATCGTGTGATCCCCTCCGGGACGCGCCGTGTGACGGTGACGCTCCCGATCCCCTACCGTGGTCGACATGGCCATCGACTTCACGCTCACACCCGAACTCGAAGACATCCGCATGCGCGTCCGTGCGTTCATCGAGGACATCGTCCAGCCCGCCGAGGCAAACCTCCACCGTGTGAGCGAGGAGGACCGGCGTGGCTACGTGAAGATGCTGGTGGGCCTGCGCGCCCAGGCGCGCGAGGCAGGGATCTGGTTGCCGCACATGCCCAAGGAGTGGGGTGGCATGGGGCTCGGCCATGTGCAGCTCGCGATGGTTCAGGCCGAGGCGGCCAAGGCGAGCTACGGACCGTTCATCTTCAACTGCCAGGCGCCCGACGAGGGCAACATGCACACCCTGCTGCACTGGGGTACGCCCGAGCAGAAGGAGAAGTACCTCCGTCCGCTGTGCGAGGGGACCGCCATGTCGTGCTTCGCGATGACCGAGCCCGAGGTGGCCGGCTCTGACCCCACGCTCATCAAGACCACAGCGGTGCCGGACGGTGACGAATGGGTGATCAACGGGCACAAGTGGTTCATCTCCAACGCCCGCCGCGCCAAGTTCGCGATCGTCATCGCCCGCACCGAGGACAACCCCGACCTGCCGCAGGCAGCGAACACGGCGTTCCTCGTCGACCTGCCGAGCGACGGCTGGAACCGCGTCCGAGAGATCGAGACGATGCACGGCGGCACCGGTCACTCCGAGATCATGATCGAGGACCTGCGCGTGCCGAGTGCCAACATGCTGGGCGGCCGCGGCCAGGGTCACCTGCTCGGCCAGTACCGACTCGGGCCGGCGCGCCTCGCCCATTGCATGCGCTGGATCGCACAGGCAGAGACCGCGCTCGACCTCATGGTGGCGCGCTCGCTCGTGCGCTACTCGCACGGCTCGATCCTTGCCGAGAAGCAGGGCATCCAGTGGCTGATCGCCGATTCCTCGATGGAGCTGTACCAGGCAAAACTGATGGTGCTGCACGCCGCGTTCCGCATTGACCAGGGCCTCGACTTCAAGAGCGAGGTCTCGATGGCCAAGCACTTCGTCGCCAACATGCTCAACCGTGTGATCGACCGCTCCATCCAGGTGCACGGCGCGCTCGGCTACTCCACTGATACACCGCTCGCGCACATGTACCAGCACGCACGCTGGGCGCGCTTCGCGGACGGCGCGGATGAGATCCACCAGATGCGCATCGCCCAGCGGACGATCAGCGCCTACCGCGATTCGGGTTCCACCCGCACCGCAACCGGCGACCTCCCCATCTGACCCACTCACTGTGTTTCCCGGTCTATGTCTGGCGGACAGGTCGCCAGACATAGACCGGGAATGTTGGAGGGAAAGGGCGCCGACGTCAGGAGCAGTCTGCGCAGAGCCCGAAGATGTCGATCGCGTGATGCCGAGCGGCAAACCCTTTCGCCCGCACCAGATCGTCGATCGCCTCGTCGAGCGACTGCTCCACGCGCGCACCGAGCGTGAAGTCCTGCACCGAGCCGCACCGCTCGCAGACGAGGTGGTGATGGTGGCCGGTGAGGTCCTCGGCAAGCTCGTAGAACGCATGGTCCGCGCCGTGCACGAGTCGTCGCACAATTCCCGCTTCCTCGAGCACCGACAGGTTGCGGTAGGCGGAGCTCTGCGCGAGCGACGGTGCACTGGCCAGCAGCGTGGGCAGTGTCACCGGACCGCTGTTGGCGGCGAGCGCGTCGACGATCTGACGGCGGCTCTCGGTGTACCGCTGATCTCGCGCGCGCAGACGTTCGTCAACCTGTCGATGGAGATCCGTCGTGCCAGCCCCTGCTGCCACGGTGCTACTTCCCCCCGTGCGCGGCGGCCGCGCGCATGACATGCAGGAGGCCCGAGGCGACGAGTGCCAGTACGAAGAACCCGATCGTGACCAGCACGATGGTCCCGCCGGACGGCAGGTCCACCGCGTAGGACACGACGATCCCGACCACCGCGGACACCACCGCCACCGCAACTGCGTACAGACAGGTACTGCGGAAGCTTCCGGCGAACAACTGGGCGGTGGCTACCGGCACGACCATGAGGGCACTGACCAGCAGCACGCCGACGACACGCATCGACACAACGACCGTCAGGGCCGTCAGCGTTGCGAGCAGGATGTTGATACCGATAACCGGGATGCCGAGTGCCCGTGCGAACTCCTCGTCGTTGCTCACGGCGAACAGCACCGGGCCGAGCAGCAGCACCACGCCGAGCACGACTGCCGCGAGGACGGCGAACACCACCAGATCACCGTTCGAGGTAGTGGTAATGCTGCCGAAGAGGTATTGCGTGAGGTTCCGCGATCCTGACGGGGCCTTGCTGACGAGCACGACACCCCCGGCGATACCCCCGTAGAAGAGCACCGCGAGGGCGATCTCCCCCGTGGTGTCGCTGGCGGCACGGACGATCTCGATCGCAACGGCACCGAGCACCGCCACGATGACGGCGATCAGTACCGGAGTGCGGTGGACAACGAGACCGAGCGCAACACCGGTGACCGCCACATGGCCGAGGCCGTCACCGATCAGGGCCAGCCTGCGCTGCACGAGGAAGATGCCGACGGCCGGCGCCGTGATTCCCACGAGCACTGCGGCCACGAGGGCGCGCTGCAGGAAGTCATACTTGAAGACCGCGGTGATCGCATTGGCGAGGAGCACTGCGCCCACGTCAGCCCACCAAGCCGATCCCCTGAGTGGGCTCCGGCCCGCCGGGCGGATCGTGATCGTGCCCCATGTGCAGCAGTTCCGGGGGCGCCTGCTCGATCGGCCCGTCGAAGCGAATGGTGCCGTGGTCCATCACGATGACACGGGTGATGAGGGGCTCGAGCGGGCCGAGTTCGTGCAGCACGACGACCAGCGTGAGCCCGTTGTGCAGCAGGCCGTCGAGCGCGTCCGCGATGGCCTCCTGATTCGCCTGGTCAACGCCGGCGAACGGCTCGTCGAGCAACAACAACTGACTCCCCCCGACGAGCGCCCGGGCGAGCAGCGCCCTGCGCTGCTGACCGCCCGACAGCGTGGAGACGCGCTTGCGGGCGGACGCCGTGAGGCCGACCACGGCGATCGCGGCCTGCACCGCCCCGTCGTCGCGACCGAGGCCGAGCGGGTTGCGTCGCGTGAGCCGACCGGAGCGGACGAGTTCGTTGACAGTCACCGGGATCGGGCCGGCAGCGCTCTGCCGCTGCGGGAGGTACCCGATTGCGGAGCGGTCCTGGAGGCGCTCCACCGGCTCGCCGAACAGTTCCACGTTGCCCTCAAGGCGATCGACCAGGCCGAGGAAACCCTTCATCAGCGTAGTCTTGCCCGACCCGTTGGCGCCCAGCAGCGCGATCACCTCGCCGGAACGGATCTCGAGCCTCGCAACACTTGCCGAGGCGTGCCCGCCGTACCCGAAGCGGCCGCCCTCCACCGAGATGACGACGTCACCCAGTGGCTGGCACGCGTGCGCCCGGCTGTGCGCGTGTCCGCTGTGGTCCGGGTGCTCATGGCTGTTCCGCCCTGTGTCACTCATGTGCACCCCTGTCCGGTCCGCAGCACACCGAGGTTGGCGCGCATCACCGTGAGGTAGTCGCCCACCGCTCCCTCGGCCAGTCCCTCGAGGGGGTCGAGCACGGCGACACGGGCACCCGTCTCGCTCGCCAACGCGCGCGCCGTTGCGCTGCTCAACAGCGTCTCGGTATAGATCGTGGTGACACCCTTGTCCCGGACGAAGTCGGCAACCCTCGCGAGCGCTGCCGCCGTCGGTTCCCCGTCTGGCGACAGCCCGCTGACGCTCTGCTGCTGCATCCCGTACCGCGTCGCGAGGTAGCCGAACGCGGCATGGCTCGTCACGAGGTCGCGCCGGGCACAGGTGGCGAGTCCGCTCACGAACTCCGCGTCGAGCGCCGTGAGGTCCGCCCGCAATGCGGCAGCATTTGCGCGGAATGCCTCGGCACCCGACGGGTCGAGTTCGGCGAGGCGCTGCGCCACACCGTCGGCCACGTCAGCGAGGCGCAACGGATCGAGCCAGAAGTGGATGTCCGCCTCGAGGCGCGCCAACGCGGTCACGTCGAACCAGCGCGTACCCGCGGCCGTGTTGACGGCATTGTCCACCGCTGCGGAGATACCCCGGAGGTACACCACCAAGTCCGCTTCGCGGACCTCGACGAGATCGTTTGCGCCCAGTTCCAGATCATGGGGTTCCGCGCCCGGGGGCGTGAGGTTCGTGACGCCCACGCTGTTGCCCCCCACCCGCTCGACAACGAACTCGAGGGGATAGAACGACGCCAGCACAGCGAGCCGATCGGACTGCACCCCCGACGACGAGCCTGCCTCCGCTCCCGCAACAGCGCCGGTGTCCGCACCGGACGAGCACGCCACCCCGGTGAGCACGAGGGTGCTCACGCCCAGCGTGCAGGCGGCTCGTGACCACAGTGACCTGCGGACCTCAGCCTTCCCGATGTTGAGAATGATTCCCACGTCTTGACCATAACAAGAATCATTCTCACAACACAAGCCCCATCCGGCTCCCCACACGCCGTAGCCTGCCCCAGTGACGTTCACCTCGGTCCTTGGCGCCCTGTGCCTGGTACTCGGCATCTCGTTTGCGTGGCCGCAGGTGATCCGGGTGTATCGCGTGAAGTCCGTGGAGGGCATCTCGCCCCGTGGCCAGCTTCACGGGCTGTCGGGTTGTGTGCTGTGGACCGTCTACTCGTATGTCCAGGCGATTACCCCGTTCATGATCGCCAACACGTTCGTGCTCACGGCCATGATCCTCGTGACTGCTGCCCTCGTACGCCACCGCAAGATGCCGCTCTGGCACCTGCTCGGCGTGCTCGGCGGGTTCGCGGCGTTCGGCATCGGTATGTCAATGATCTCGCCCGCGATCGCCGGTTGGTTCGCGATCGTCATCGGTGCCACCTCGATCATTCCCCAAGCGGTGTACGTGCTGCGCTACGCCAATCTCTCCGGCGTCTCCATCGGGATGTACGGCCTCATGGTGGTGAACGGCGTTGCATGGACGCTGTACGGCATCGCGATCGGCGACCTGCTCGTGTCCTTCCCGAACCTGATCGTCGTGCCCTGCGCCCTGATGATCTCGGCAAAGGCCCTCGTGTACCAGCGCAGGAAGTCGCGGGAGAGCGCCGCGGCCGCAGAGGCAGCAGAACTCGCCACGGCCTGAGCGCCGCCAGTGGGCCGCCTGGGACTCGAACCCAGAACCCGCGGATTAAAAGTCCGATGCGCTGCCATTGCGCCAGCGGCCCAGTCCGGGCGGGAGAACCCGCAACCTGACAGAACCAGTATGCCCGGCCGACCGCCCCGCAGAACCACCCCACCCGCAGTGAACCGCCCGAGGCACGCGTGCCGCAGCGCGTCTACGCTCCGCCCGGGGAAGCAGGCCGGGACGCTGTCGTCCGGTCGGATTGACAAGGGGGAGTCATGGAACTCACAGGTCTTCGTGGTCAGGTTGCCGTAGTCACCGGGGCCGCACGCGCCCGAGGCATCGGCCGCGATACGGCCGTCGTGCTCGCACAGTCCGGCTGCTCGGTGGTCGTCACCGGACGCAAGAGCTCGCGCCTGCCCGAGGACGAGGCCCGCTCGGGTTGGAAGGGCATCCATTCCGTCGTGGAGGAGATCCAAGCCGCTGGCGGCAAGGCTGCCGCCTTCGAGGGTGACCTTGCCGTGGAGTCCGAAGCACAGCGACTCGCCGACTTCACTGCGTCCACGTTCGGGCCCGCCACGATCCTCGTCAACAACGCCGCAGCCAATCGTGGCGACGACCGCCAAGCAGTCGCAGATCTGCCGCTCGAGGCGTGGCACACGGTGATGAACACCAACAACGACTCGGTCTTCCTCGTCTCGCGCGCGTTCGCCCGTCAGATGGTCACGGCTGGCAACGGTGGCTCCATCGTGAACATCTCCTCGATCGCCGGCAAGGTGTTCGGGGCCAACACTGCGGCCTATGCGTCGAGCAAGGCGGCGATGCAGGCAATCACCAAAGTGATGTGCCGCGAACTCGGCCCCAACAACATCCGGGTCAACGCCATCTGCCCCGGCCTCATCGACACGGCACGCATGGACGACCTCAAGGGTCAGGAGGGCTGGCACGCCCTCGTTGACCGGTCGTCGCTCGGCCGCGCCGGCGAACCCATCGACATCGCGTGGATGGTCGCCTTCCTGTGCAGCGACCAGGCCCGTTGGATCAGCGGACAGGCCATCAATGTCGACGGTGGTTCGGTCCTCGAGGCCTAACCAGCCTCCGCGGCTAGACGAGGTCCTCGAGGGCCTCGGCGAACATCTCGTGCGCTGCCGCCGACCGGGTGGGCAGGTGCCCCGTGGGGAACAGTCCCGGTGCCGGCGTGGCGCGTGAGAGCAACTGGCGGGCCAGCGTTGCCTTGTGCACCTCGGTCGGGCCGTCCGCAAGCCCCATGTGGAAGCTCTCGGCGATCATCCACATGAACGGCATCTCCGTCGACAGCCCGAGCGAGCCGTGCACCTGCAGCGCCCGTGCGGAAACGTCGTGCAGCACACGCGGCATCATCGCCTTCACGGCCGAGATGTCCGCCCGAACGCGCTTGTAGTCGTTGTACTTGTCGATGCGCCAGGCAGTCCGCAGCACCAGGAGGCGGAACGTCTCGAGGTCGATCCACGAGTCGGCGATCATCTGCTGCACCATCTGCTTGTTGCCGAGCATCTCGCCCTGCGTGCGGCGCGAAGCAGCCCGCTCAATCATCATGTCGAGCGCCTTACGCGTGTGCGCAATGGCCCGCATGCAATGGTGGATCCGCCCGCCGCCGAGTCGGGTCTGTGCCACCACGAATGCCTGACCGCGATCGCCGAGCATGTGGTCGAGTGGCACGCGCACATCGGTGTAGCGCATGTACGCGTGCGTCCCCTCGTCGGGACCCTTGTCCTGCCCGCCGAGCCCGACATTGCGCACGATCTGCACACCCGGCGTCTCGATCGGCACGATGAACATCGACTGCTGTTGGTACGGGGGGTTCTCCGGGTCTGTCACCGCCATCACGATGAGGAACGAAGCAAAGCGAGCGTGCGACGAGAACCACTTCTCGCCGTTGATCACCCATTGGTCACCGTCACGGATAGCGCTCGTGGTGAACACCTTCGGATCTGCGCCGCCCTGGGGCTCGGTCATCGAGAAGCAGGAGTAGATCTCGCCGTTCAGGAGCGGCTTGAGGTACTTCTCCTTCTGTTCCGGCGTGCCGTAGTGGGCGAGAATCTCGCCGTTACCGCTGTCCGGCGCCTGGCAGCCGAACACCACCGGCCCGCACTTGGCGCGACCGATGATCTCGTTGAGGAGCGCAAGCTTCACCTGGCCATAACCGGGACCACCGAGGTTGGGCCCAAGGTGGCAGGCCCACAGACCGCGGGCACGAACCTCCGCCTGCAGCGGCGGGATCATCCGCTCGCGAACGGGATCGCTGCGGTCGTACGGGTGCTTGATGACGAAGTCGAGCGGCTCGAGCTTCTCGCGGACGAAATCGTCCACCCAATCAAGTTCCGCCTGGTACTCCGGATCCGCCTCGAACTCGTAACCCATCGTGCTGTCCTCCCGAACGTGTCCCCGTCGCCGCCGGACCCCACGCCCGGAGCGCCCTAGAGGACACTCACCAACGTACCAGTGGTCGTTTGCCGAGCCCGGTCTGCACGGGTCCCCCGAGAGTTCAGGGCACCACAAAGTTCCGGGTGAGCGAGAGGTTGTCCGAGAACGCCACGGTGATGACGTAGTAGCCGTTGACGATCAACCCCTGGAAGGTGCGGGAGTAATTGCCCGTCGGGCCGTCGACCGAGCTCCACTGCGGTCCGTTCACGCCGACGGTGAAGCTGCCGGTAAAGCCATTCTTCGGGACGACCTGCACCGTAACCACACCGGCAGCAACGGTGCCGAAGTTGACGATGACATCAACGCGGTTGCTCGTGTTCGGCGGTGGGTTCGGGGTACTGGTGGACGACGAGGGTGGCGACGGTGCAGTTGTCGCAGACACAACTGAAGTGGTGGGGGTCGACGTCGAGTCCGGCTTCGCGTCGCCACCGGAACTGTCGAGCATGGGCCGGCCCTCGGCAGCGCGCACTTCTGCCGGTGTAGCGGGAACGGGCACCTCCACAGCCTTCCCGCCCGCCGCGATCCGGTAGTCGTGGCGACCATCGCCGGGGAGTAACACCGCGGTGTCGCTTCCCCGGCCGTCTCCGTAGCGCACCTCCCGATCGCCGGCGATCGCCAACTCCGTACCCGCATCACCCTCGGCGACCACCACACCGGACAGCGCGTAGGCGCGCAGTTCGCCGGCACCCGACTCCCGTCGAACACCGAGCCCTTCGCTGTCGTTGAACACGAACCGTCCACCACCGGTACCGATCCCGCTCACGGCGCCCTGATCGTTCTCCACCATCGCGTCGATCGCGCCGTCGCTCTCCACCGTCACCGGCCCGGTCGTACGCAGCACGACCGTTGTCGAGCCGAACGCGCCGCGCGTCACCGAGACAACCGACCCCGTCCCCGGCAGGGCGGTCCCCTCCGTCACCGTCGAATTGCCGTTCGTCACGCTCCAGCGCGGCCCGGTGGTGGTGACGGTGAGCAGCGTGACACCCGCACCGTTCCCCGCACCGGCGAACGGCTCCTCGAACGGGGCCTCGCGCGCGTCGAGGGCCACCACATCCATCTGGCTGCCGTCGCCGAACCAGGGCGTCGGGTCGTTCGCTGCGTCGGCCGCGCCGAACGAGTAGCGCCACGTGTCGGTCCGGAGGTCGAACTCGATGAACCGGTCGAGCCCCGGCCAGTTGGGGTCATACACGTAGACCGCCGTCTGTGTCTCGGTGATCTGACGCACGGCGTACGGCAAGAGGGTGTGCCCGGCCCCGGCCGAATAGATACCCAGCGTGTACGGGTTCGCGCCCGGCCGCAGACCCGACTCCACATCGGCGAGCACGTCACGCAGTGGCCTGCCACGGGTTCTGCCTGCTGCGTCGAGCACGTCCGGCAGGAACTGGGTGGCGAACAGCCGAACTACCCGATCGGTCACCTCACCGTCCGCCAACAACTCCATGCTCGCCGGTTGGGCGTCGGCAACGAAGCGGTCGAGGCTGAGCAGCACCATGCCCTCACACACACCGCCCGCTGTTGCGGCAGCAACCTTGTCGACCCACGCCTGCGCTACCGCCGTGGGGGTGCAACCACCACTCGGTTCCTCGCACACGGCCGCCGCCCCGAACATCGCGATGGCGTCGTCCACCCCGTAGGGCTCGGACGGTGCCCCGTTCGGGAACGCGAATCCGTTGGGGTCCGGGCGGTACGGGAAGGCGGTCGCTGCAAGATCCGCGCCCCAACCGGATTGGGGCACCGGGGTGAACGAGTCGAAGGGGGTAAGCCCCACGGTCGAGACTGCCTCGCCCCCGATCTCGACGCCGACCGATGGTGCTCCGGTCGTGGTGGTGCGGGAGTCCGAGGAGGACTCACTGGTTGAGGACTGGGTTCCGCCGCCGCACGCGGGTAGCGCAGCGAGCACCAGAAGCACGAGTGCCCGGTGACGGGTTGACCTCCTCACGACGGTCCGACGAGGCGCCACATGGAAAAGCCCGCCTCGGTGGGGAGGATGTCCGCAAGCGCGCAATTCAGGCAATCGCCGACCGTGCTGCGGCTGTTGCTCTGTACCCCGCCCACCGCCCACCGGACGCTGGGCGACTGATTGTCCATTGCGGTGAAGATCCACGCAGCAACGAGCGATGCCCGATCGGCAGTGCGGGGCGGGAACGCACCGATGATGGAGTAGTTGGCGAACGATGTCCCCTCTCCGGACACGTCCGAGGACGTCGTGGCGTAGGCAAGGAGCAGGTGCAAGCCCTCGAACATCGGGGTCAACCGGTCCTGCCACGCAAGGCCGCCCGCCGTGTCCTGGAACGGTCCACAGGCCGCAACGACCAGCCACTCGAGGTCTGTGTTGCCCAAGCGGAGGTTCCGCGCGACCGTCGCACCGTCATCGGTCTGCCAGCCGCTTCCGTCGGCGTGGCCGGTGTACCAGAACATGTCAACGGTGTCGGCCCCACCAATCGCACTATCGGTTGTTGCGGCAAAGATGCGGTCCGGCGTGGCGTCATTGGCATCCACCTTGAGGTCCATACCCCACGCGGTCATTGCGTCCTCGTAGTCCTGCGTGGAGGGCGCCGTCGCGGCGAGTGGCGACCGGGCACTTGCCGCCCGGTACGACGTGCCGAGCTCGAGCCCGTTCGTGTCGTTGTCGACGATTGCCTTGAATGTTGCCGCCGCCCCGGCGCGTATGACAGCTGCAACCACGTCGAGCCGGGCACGGATGAAGGTCGAGCGCAACGTCGCCCCATTTGCCGCAGTGCCGTCGCACTGCAGCGCGGGCTCGACCGTCGTGAGCTGCTCCGACATCGCCGGCGCGAAGTAGACCAGCGTCGCGACGAGCGTGAAGCCGGAGGTGGAGCCCGCACGGTCCTTCTCGAGCGCAGCCCTGCAGCGCGCCACGGCATCGGCCCCGGTGGGAACCTGCACGCTCGCGCCCACCGAATAGGCGCGCTGCTGGATGTTCGCGAAGGCGAGCCTGCCCCTGCCCCCCACGAGCAGGTCGAACGAGTTCCCCGGCCCGACGAGTGGATAGCCGCCGAGTCTCGACGTGCGCGCGCCGGTAGTGGCCACCTGCTTCTTCAGCGTGATCGCCCTTGACGACGGGCTGTACATCTCGAGGGTGACGGCACCCGGCTTCACCAGCGCACCGGAGTCCCCCTGCTTGAGCGAGGCTGAAGCGTTCGTCACGAGGCTGTTCATTGCGGCTGTGCTCATCGGTTGAAGCGCGTTGACGGCAACCGGGTCCCATCCGGTGCTCGAGACGCCGTCGGCGCGCTCGTCATCGGCTGTCTTGAGCACGGGGACAGTGCCCGTGAACGTCTTCGTACCGACCAACAGTGCCTGGGTGTCCGCATATCCGAGGCGACCCGTTGCATCGACCGTGAGATCCACACCCGTTGGCATGACCGGGTCGAGCGCCTTGTTGACGGCTGCGATCTGGGTCTGCGTGAGGCCCGATGACACGACGTTGTAGACGGGTACCGCAATGGTGTTTGCCGTAGTGGCGTTGCGTACCGGCGCCGAGGTGGACGTAACGCTCCCGGAGGAAGAACCTCCACATGCGGCGGACAACAAAGCCGTCGCTCCCGCCCCGAACGCGAAGACCGTGTGCCTTCTTCCCATGGATAGCCCCTCCACCCGAAATCGGTCCCATCGTATCCCAGACCCTCTCCGGGAAACCCCGTGACACCCCTCGTTCATACTGATCCTGTCCCCCGGATCCCCCACTGGAAAGGGCCCCTCACCGTCATGAGCACCACCACCGACACGAGTGACGCCACCACGATCGCCGCCTGCCCGACATGCCGCCAGCTCCGCAAATCCGCCGCCCGGTACAGCACGGACTACACCGTCACCCCCTCCGTGGGCGGAGGGTGGATGCAGTGGTCCGGCGCACTGCTGCGCCTCCTGCAGCGCACCGGGAGCGAACCCACCCGCGCCCTGCTGATCGAGCAGCCGTCGCGCACCGAGCGGTACGTCCAGATGCTGGTCGGTCACGATGTGGCGCACGTGGAAGCAAGCAGCAACGTGTATCTCGAAGGACCGTCGCGCCTGTCCGGTGTGGAGGAGCGGCTGCTCACCCTGCTCGGATGGACCGCCCCGAAGGCCGACGGCGACGATCCCGACGATCTCCCCGCCAACTGGAGCCTGCCGATCGTGCGCGGCGACTGGGCCAATCTCGTGGAAACGATCACTGCCACCATCGTCGGCATCTTCGGGTTCAGCGAACAGTTGCCCGTCGAGATGCGGCTCTTCCTCGCGGACCACCCCTGTCGGGCCTGCTCCTGGGCAGACGTCGAGACCGATGACGCCGACGAGGTCGACGAAACCTTCGGCACCCTCGGGTTCTGAGCGGAGCCGCTGTCGGCTCAGATGAGCGACAGTGTGATCACCATCGAATAGCTCGGGGCCGTTGCTGCAGCAGGAAGCATCAGCAGCAAACGGCCATCAATGACGGCTTCACCCAATCCAGCACCTGGGCGGGCACTGGCTAGCAGGTTTGGCGGTCCGCTCGCGAGGCCATCGCCTGACACCAGCCCGCTGCCCGGCAGCACGACGGCGCCTGCCGTCACCGTCTGGTCGTAGAAGGTCTTGGGTCCGGTCGGCACGCGCGCCGAGTCGTTCGTGATCACCGGAGCCCAGCCGAGGTAGTTGCCGTCCCACCGACGCCCGTCGGATGCAAACACTGCGGTCACTGAGCCGGTTAGTGCCCATCCGGTGTCGTCGTTCCTCGTATCGATCACGGTGATCTGGCTCAGGCGACTCCATGCACTCACGAACCAACCGTTTGCGGACTCCTCAGTCGACGTAGCGACCGGCGCCAGCGAGTGAAACAACGACCCACACCCGGCGTCAGTTGTTGCAGCGTTTGCGTTGTTGTCTGCCTCCACGGCCCCGAGCGAGCGGGGGAAGCCGGGCCAGTCTGCGCTGGCTCCACCGAACGCCGGCAGGGCTCCGTACACCCCACAACTGACCCGCATCAGCAGGATTCCCTCGGGTCGGGTTACCGAGTTGACCTGCGTGAGCACAGCCGGACTGTTGGGTACCACGACGACCTGAGACGTGGCGTGTGTTCCGTCCTGTCGTTCGACGGAGAAGGTGTACGCGAGACCCGGCGTGAGACCAGAGATTGTTGCCGACGGCGACGTCGTGGCGATCGGGGCAATCCCCGCATCGCTCACACGCACGAGGTAACGCTGCGAGGACGTCGTTGCGTCGGGGTCGTCCCATGTCAGCGCCACCGACCCAACACCAGGATCGCCGGTCAACGCGAAGGCGTTGCCGAGGCCGGAATCCGGGAGCGACTCGCCCCTTTCTGGCTGGGCACCAGAGGGCCGCAAATCGTGCTCTTCTCGTTCGCCCGCCAGCGCAGCGCCGGACACCGTGATCCCAGCGACAATCGTCAACGCAAGTGCCGATGCCGCGACGATCGAACGTACCGAGCGATTGGCCATCGTGCTGTACCCCCAGACACTGTCCGTCCACCGACGCATCGCCTGCCCCCACGCCGGTACACACTTCGCAAAATCGAGAACCGAAGTGTAAGCATCCGTTCATCTTGCGTTCGTCCAGTTTACCTAAAGTTCATTTAGGAGCGAGAGGGGCCAACCCGATCACACACGTATCGCACCATTGCGTTCAAGGGGATATGGCGCTCTTCTACGACTCCGGCAGGTTCATGCCCTCCTTCGATGAGGACTTCGAGCACATGTCGTGGTTCCGCACCTGGCCCAACGGCCCGCATCACCTGCACGATGTGGAGCCGGGTGGCACGGTGTACCTCGTGCGCTCGGGGGACGAGCAGCGCATCATGTGGGAAACCCGGGTGACGCGCATGGTGGCCGTTCCTTACGAGGCGCTCGAGGGCTTCGCCGACGAGGCGCAGCGGCGCTGGGGGATCGACCTGATCTCTGTCGACATGCAACCCGGGGGCTTCTGCATCGGCTGGATGGCAGAGCCCGTCGCTTACCTCAACCGTGCGCCTCGAGCGCTTCCCGACCCTCTGCAACACTCGCTCGAACCCGGTGAGTCACTCGACCTGAACGGTTGGCAGTTTGGGTCCGATCTCTCTGCCGCCTTCCGCTCCCGCTGGGGCCTGCCCGACAACGACCCGAGCGACCAGCATTTCTGCACCGGCCGCTCACTGATCGGTTGGTTCGGGCTCTAGGGATCCGAAGCCTCCGGTTGCTGCGATACTGCAGCGATGTTCAGTCGCCGAACGCTGCTGCTCGGGATTGCCGGCCTCTCGGCGACAGCCGTGTCCGGCGGTCTCGCACCTGCGGCGAACGCCCTCACCGCGAAGAGCGGGAGGCGCAAGAACATCCAACCGTGGCTGCTCACGGTCCGCCGCCCGCGGTTCCTCGTGACGGATCTCACGCAACGAGCCCACGGTTCGGTGTTGTTCCTCGGTGACTCAACGTCGGCAAAGCTCTGTCCTCGACTCGCCAAACGCCTCGAGTCATCCGGGGTGGGCCCCTTCTGTGTGGACATCAACCTCGGTCGGTTGATCGCGCGCAATCGCTCGTACAGTCCGTCGGCAATCACCTCGGTTCGCCAGGCCCGACAGGCGGGCTTCGACGCCCAGAGCTACGTGATCGCGCTCGGGTTCTCCGACATCGTGAACAACATGCAGGACCCGAGATTCGCAAAGGACCCGGTGGCCACCGCAGTGGCGATCATCGAGCCATTGCTCACCGAGATCGGCGCCGACCGAACCGTTGGCATCCTCAATCTGCACGGGGCAACCAAGTTCACCGGTTCCCGGGCCCTGCTCTTCAACGAGGGGCTCGCTCAGGTTGCGGCCGCATGGCCGAACGTACGCGTGATCGACTGGGCAGGCGTGGCCAGATCACACCGAGCGTGGCACATGCCCGACGGAATCCATTACCGCTGGCGCGGGATCCCTGCACGCCATCAGTTCATCGCAACCACGATCCGAAACCTTGCGCAGCAGCACGGCGCGAACCCTCCGGCACCCACGTCCCTGCCTGACACCCCTGCCTGATCTCCGAGGGGATCAAGAGAGGCGGGCCAGCACCTCTGGGGGAAGGGCCAGACCGAACCACGACTGCCAGCGGTCGCCGAGCAGTTGCGGCGACGGCAGCGTGCCACCGGCTCGGTGCACGGCGTCGAGCGCGAACCAGGGCCACGGGGTGAACCGTCCCGACCCTGCAGGGAGGTCGAGCGGCCCGAGCCGGGCGGCCATCTCCTGAACGGCGTCGCCGAGCCGCGAATGCTCCAGCGCCACCACCTCTGCGAGTTGGTCGAGGCCCTGCTGGAGACGGCGGGCAAGCAGTGACTGCCCCCCAAGTCGATCGACGAGCAATCGGCCGAAGGTGTCGTGGTACCACGCGAACCCGCCGATGCCGGCCTTGAAGCGGGCATAGACCTGAGGGTCCCCATCATCGAGTGTTGACCGGAGGTTCGCGAGTTTGTCCGCCGCTGTCACCCGGATGACACTGATATCGGCCAACTCCCCGGCGGCCGTGACGTGACCGATGTGATGCACCTTGCGCGGCCACCACGGCGCCTTGTTGATGGCGTCGCCTCCCCAGTCGTCGGTGCAGGCGGCGACAATGTCGGCCACCCGGTGCCCGTAGCGGGCAACAAGCACCTCCACCGTCACCCCGGTGTCCTCGATGGAGTCGTGCAGCAGACCGGCGATGGTCTCGTCCTCGTCGCCCCCGTCCTCCATCACCGCAGCGGAGACGGCAAGCAGGTGCGACAGGTACGGAATGTCGGAACCCTTGCGGAACTGGTGCTGGTGCCAGATCGACGCGTCGGCCAACGCGGTCCGGTAACGGTTCGACACGGCAATCCGGGGTGTGGTCATGGTGATGTCCCTCCGCCCGCACGAACGCGCAATATCTGCGGAACGTGACCGACGCTAGTGCCCATGCACCCCGAGCATGCCGAGCAGTTGTTCGCGCAGCACCCCGAACCGGTCCCCCGAGCGCGTGCGGGATGCTGCGGCACCCAAGGTCACCTCGTGCTCGAGCACACCGTCCACCATCACGACGACCCGATCGGCAAGCAGCAGCGCCTCATCGACGTCGTGGGTGACCATCAGCACGGTCGGTCGGTACCGCGCACACAGCGTGGCCAGCAGTTCCTGCATCCTCAGCCTGGTAAGGGCATCGAGCGACCCGAACGGCTCGTCAAGGAGGAGCAGTTCGGGTTCGCGAACCAGGGCCCTGGCAAGGGCCACGCGGGCGGTCTCGCCGCCCGACAGCGTCGAGGGCCAGGCACGGTGTCGGTCGGTCATCCCGACATCCGCGAGCGCTCGCGCCACACGTGCCTCGACATCCGGGTCACGCACACCGAGGCCCACGTTGGCAGCGACCCGCTTCCACGGGAGCAACCGGGCATCCTGGAACGCAACCGCCACCCGAGCAGGAACCTCCACCTTGCCGACCGCCTCGGGATCGAGGTCCGCAAGGATCCGGAGCAAGGTGGACTTGCCGCAGCCACTGCGCCCCAGGATCGCCACGAATTCGCCGCGGCCGATGGTGAGGTTGAGCGCACGGAGCACCTCGCGCCCGCCGAAGGACCGACAGATGCCCTGCGCAACGAGCGCCGGGGCCCCTCGCCCGGTGCCGGGCGCGGGCTCGCGCGGCGAACTCACTGTTCGCCCTCGAATCCCGGGCGCCAGACGAGGACGCTCTCCTCGAGGAGGCGCACGAGCGCGTACGAGAGCATCCCGAGTGCGGCGTACACCACGATGACGAAGACGATCCGGTCGAGGCGGAACGCGATCCTCGCATCGCTGAGCAACATCCCCAGCCCGTTCGTTGCGTTGATCTCCTCGGCGATCACCAGCGCAAGCCATGCGTTCGTGAGGCTGATCCTCAGACCGACGAGGAATCCGGGCATCGAGCCGGGGACCACCACATGACGCACGATGCCCCAGCGTCCGAGTCCCAGCGTGTGCGCGGCCTCGACAAACCTCCGGTCGATGTTCCGGATCCCGCTGAACGTGTTGAAGTACACCGGCCACGCGGTGGCCAGCGCGATGAGCGTGATCTTCGGACTCTCGTAGATGCCGAGCCAGACAATCAGAAGGGGGACGAGGGCGAAGGTCGGAATCGCCTTGAACACCTGCATCCCGGAGTCGACAACGTCCTCCGCGCGTCCCCACATCCCCGCGACCACGGCGATGACGAGCCCGCTGCCCAGCCCGATCGCGAGGCCTATCGCTACTCGTCGCGCCGAGACGCCGAGCGCAGGGAGGAACACCCCCTGCGACACCAGCGCTGAACCCGCACGCCAGACGTCGGGGACTGTCGGGAAGGTACGCGAGGACACGAGTCCGGTTGCGGTGAGCATCAGCCAGACGGCAATGAGCAACAGCGGACCGGCGAGGCGTCGGACCCAACGGGGAAGGATTCGACGGTGTCGACGCCCGGTCCCCAGCGCGAGCTGGCGGGTCGTGCCGACGTCGCTCACGATGCCAAGTCGTACCGACGGTCGAAGATCACGCTGATATCCGGGAGGCGCTCGATCACACCCTCAGCGTGGAACAGCTTCGCCTGGTCAACCACCGACGCAATGAGTTCGTCGGACACCGGCACCACGCTGCTCACGCCATACCGCATGATCTGCTCGGAGTCGAGGGGATCGACCCCGTCCAACTCCTGCTTCAGCCTGCTGGCCGCGTCAATATTCGCGCTGACCCAACCCTCGACGTCGCTCATGCGCCGGAGCATGATCCGGATCGCCTCGACGTACGCGGGGTCCTCGAGGAGCGTGGCCCGCACGGTGATCAGCGCGTAGAGCGGCACGTCGTAGTCCGCGGACCGTGCGATCACACGGAGCGACTCCTGGCGGAAGAGTGGGAGGATGTTGAAGTCGAACGCAACGATCGCGTCGACCGAACCGGCCGCGAATGCAGCGCGCGCGTCGGACATCGTCATCTTGACCGCCGTGACATCGCTCGCCGTCACGCCGGCCTTCTCGAGCGCGAGCACCAAGAAGTACTGCGAACTGGACCCGCGTGAGTACGCAACCTTCTTCCCCCGGAGGTCGGCCACGGTGCGGATCGGTGAACCCTCGGGGACGACGATCTGGATCCCTTCCGGTGTGCCGTACCGCAGTGCGCCGACGACCTTCACCGGCGACGACTCGGTGGTCCACGGCGTTGCCGCAGCGGCGGCCAGTACGACCAGAGCGGTTGGCTGCGCCTCCTGGATGTCCACCCGGTCGGCCAGCATCGCTGCCAGTGCGTCGTCGCCGCTGGAGAACTCCGCCCACTTCAGGGTGAAGGGGAGGTTGTCGAATGCACCCGACGCAAGACGCGTGGCCTGACGCGTCTTGCCGCGCGTTGTTGTCGCGCCGAAGACGAGATTCACCCGGGACAGGTCTAACGATTCCGTCGTCGGCACGACCGACGGTTCCGTTTCGCCTGAGGCCTGGGAATCCGTCGGGGCAACAGATGATGAGGCCGGGCCAGAGGAGCCGGACCCGCTGCAGGCGGCGCCGCCGAGTGCGACAGCAACAACAACGAGGGCAATCGCCCGGTGGGGCGCCCGAATGAATCTCCTGCCGCGTGCTCTCAAGATGCTCGGCAACCTCTCTCGTGTGAACGCCTTGGGGCGCAGACGGCACTGGATCCGCACGCGTACTGCTGAGTGTCCACAGTTAATCTAGCGATCGATGTCATCGGGAACCCTCATGGTCTGTACCGCCCTGAACGAACAGGCCCGACGGGATCCGGAGCGCGTGGCGGTGACGGCGGGGGCCGACTCGATCACGTTTGGCGAGCTCGACAGCAGGGTGCGCGCACTCGCGGCACAGGTGATCTCCAGACGTCGCCACCTGCCGGACGAGGCGCTCGCTCCAACCGCCTTCGACGGTTGGAGCGGCTCGGTCCTGCCGGTGGCAGTGGACCGCAGCATCGGCTCGGTCATCGCGTTCCACGCATCGCTCCGCATTGGCATGCCGTTCTGCCCCATCGATCCCGCAACACCCCGCTCACGCCTGCTCGAGATCCTCGAGCGCATCGGTCGTCCCGCTCTCGCCCTCGCGGGCAGTCCGGCCCTCGCCGCAGTCCTCCCCCAGGGCGTGACAGTGCTCGGCGAGCACACGGCCGGCGACGGGGAACCGGCATCGGGCGACGAGGACTCGGTGGCCGTCGATGGAGCCAGCCCGGGCTACATCATCTTCACGTCGGGCTCGACGGGCAGGCCGAAGGCAGTCGTGCGCAGGTGGGCGTCGTTCGATCGCTTCGCCACGGTCCCGGACCGATCACCCGGCATCGCCGATGACGCCACCTGGCAGGTTGCGGTGCCGCAGCCGCTCCACTTCGGGGGGAGCCACCGTGCGCTCGCCCAGCTCGCGTTCGGCAACACCGTTCACCTCGTCGATCCCTCAAGCATGCCGACGGAGTCCCTTCTCGAGTGGTTCGGCGACCGCGGGATCCAGGATGTCGGTCTCTCCGACACGCTCGCCCAATCCCTCGCCCGCAATGTGTCGGAGCCGCACCGTCTCGGTTCGCTCGTGACGATCCGGATGGGGAGCGAGGCAACGAACTGGGAGACCGTCGTGCTGCTCCGCCACCTTGCCTCACCGTCGGTCACGGTGCGCGTCGGCTACGCGGCCTCCGAGGTGAGCCGCACGTTCGAGTACGTCGTCGGCCCCGACGAGCCGCTCGGCACCGGCAGGGTTCCGCTCGGACGGCCCACCGACGCCGACTCCGTACGCCTCGAGCCCATCGACGGCGACAGCGACAGCGCCCTCCGCCAGATCGTTGCAACCGATGTGAGTGCATACGGCTATCTCGACGACCCGGAGCTGAACGCGGCGCGCTTCTCGCGCGACGGGCTGGGCAGATCGTGGTGGCGCAGCGGTGACCTTGCCGAGATCGACGCGAACGGCACGTGGCACCATCGGGGCCGCGTCGACGACCTGCTGAAGATCAATGGCCTCCTCGTCGCCCCGCAGGAGGCCGAGCACAGCCTGCGGGCCATCCCGGGGATCGCGGCTGCTGCCGTGCTCCCGGAGCAGCGCAGCAGCGGCAAGTGGCGGCTCGTTGCGCATGTGTGTGTGGACGACCCGCTGCTCACCCCCGAGGCCGTCCGCGCCCACCTGCTCGACACGCTCCCGGCTCACCTCGTGCCGTCATTCCTCGTGCGCCACGACAACCTCCCCTTCAACAGCCGCAACAAGCTCGACCGTGAGGCGCTCCGATCTCGCCACCGGGAGCGATGGCGCTCGACCGCCCCGCGGGCGATCTGGGACGAGCGGGCCCTGTGGCTGCTCGGTCAGCTCACCGAGATCCTCGATGTCGAGGACCTCTCGGTCGACGACGACATCTGGAACCTCGGGCTCGACTCCCTGGATGCCGTGGAGTTCTGCGCGCGGATAGCGGACGCCGGGTTCGGCGAGATCGAGCCACCCGAACTGCTCACCCACCGCACGGCCTCCGCAATCGCTGCGCGCATGAACCGTGACGGTGCCGAGGAGCACTCACCCGTGGTCGGCTTCAATCCCGAGGGTGCGCTACCCCCGATCTTTGCGATCCCCGGAGGGGGTGGGACGGCCCTCGCCTTCCGCTCGCTGGCTGGCGCGCTCGGGACGGACCAACCCCTCTACGTCATCGAGCCGCTCGGTCTGCACCAACCCCACCGGCCGGACCTCACCGTCCCCGCACTCGCGCGCTCGGCCAGGCTCGAGATTGACCGACGACACGCTCACGGCGCGCCCGTTGTGGTGATCGGCTACTCGGCCGGCGCGTCGGCCGCCTACGAGATCGTGCGTCAACTGGAGCAGGAGGGACGATCGGCGCGGCTCGTCCTGCTCGATGCCGCGCCCGGGCGAGCGGGTCGCTCCGGCTTGGGGGCACCACCTACCGCTCCACGCCCGGGGCACGGATCGATACCGAGTCCGCTCGCGCGCTTGCGGCGTCGCACCCGCACACGTCTCGTGCTCGACATGCCCACCATGGCAGTGCGCTGGGCCGGGCGAACACTGACACCGAGGCTCCGTGTCCTCCGGCTCGTCATGACGGGCAGCACCTCGGCCACCAGGCGCTACCGCTCGGATCACTACGACGCATTCCGCCGGATCACGCGTCGGGCGGTGAACCGATACCGGGTCGAGCCGATCGAGGCACCCGTGGACCTGTTCGCCGCCGAGGTTGGCGATGCCGCTGCGCGCTGTCGCGCCGTTGTCGGCGGCGTCACCGTTCACCAGGTGGCCGGCGACCACTTCACGATGCTGCAACCCCCACATGTCAGCGGGCTCGCCACGGCCCTGCGCGCGCTCCTCAGCGCTGGCTGACGAGCAACCGCTGTACGTCTGCCTCGCTGAGGAACTGCATCACACCGTCGGTGACCGGTCCCCTGCCGATCTGCTTGCGCTCGCGGGCGAAGTCCTGGCTGTTGATCCACGGCTCCCGGTCACCCTGCATCGGCATGAGGTGCATCACTCGCTGCATGTAGCCCGGCGAGAAGTCCTCGATGAACGCCCGTTGCCGCATGCCGCGGTCCGCGGCGCGCAACCTGGGCGTTGCCTGCACGGCGTCGGCTGCACGCATGTGGTTGAGGAGGCGACAGACATACGAGCTGATGAGGTCGGCCCGCAGCGTCCACGAGGCGTTGATGTACCCGAATGTCGTGATGAGGTTCGGGACGTCGGAGTAGCCCATGCCGCGATACGTCCATCGCTTCGAGAAGTCCACGGCCTCGCCATCGACGGTGAACTCCATCTCCCCCACCGTGACGAGATTGAGGCCGGTGGCGGTGACAATCACATCGGCATCGACGTGCCCACCGGACGTGAGCCGGATGCCGGTCTCGTCGAAACTGTCGATGGTGTCGGTGACCACCGACGACCTGCCGGACTTGATGCTGCGGAACAGATCGCCGTTGGGGAGCAGGCACATGCGCTGGTCCCACGGGTTGTACTCGGGCGTGAAGTGGGTCTTCACGTCGAAGTCCTCCCCGAGTGCCTTGCGAACCCCGCCGAGGAGGAGCTTCTTCACCTTCTCCGGCTGGGTGCGCGTGCGCTTGTAGAAGTACCCGCCGAGGATGACGTTCTTGCGCCTCGTGATCGCGTACGCCGCCCGTTCGGGGAGCACCTTGCGGAGCTTGTCGTTGATGATGTCGTGATCGGGGCGCGCCACGACGTACGTGGGCGTGCGCTGGAGCATCGTGACGTGTGCAGCCTTGCTCGCCATTGCCGGGACGATCGTCATCGCCGTGGCGCCGGAACCGATGACGACGACGTTCTTGCCGGCGTAGTCGAGGTCCTCGGGCCACGCCTGCGGGTGGACGATCCTTCCCGCAAAGCGATCGGCGCCAGGGAAGGCCGGCTCGTAGCCGCCCTTGTACGAGTAGTAGCCCGAACACATCGCGAGGAAGTTGGCTGTGTACTGCACGCTCTCGCCGGTGTCCGCGAGCCGTGCCGTGAGGGTCCAGCGCGATGTGGTGCTGTCCCACTCGGCCCGCTCGACTCGGTGCCCGAACCGGATCTTGTCCTCCACGTGGTGCTCCGTCACCGTCTCGCGCAGGTAGTCCATGATCGACGGACCGTCCGCGATGGACTTCTCGTGCTTCCACGGCTTGAACCGGAAGCCGAGCGTGTGCATATCGCTGTCCGAGCGGACCCCCGGATACCGGAAGAGATCCCATGTGCCGCCGATGTCGGACCGGCCCTCGAGGATCGTGTAGGTGCGATCCGGGCACTCCTTCTGGAGGTGGCAGGCCAGAGAGATCCCCGAGATCCCTGCACCCACGATCAACACGTCGCTATGCGTCATGGCCGCATCGTAAGGCTCATCGGGCGAGAGATGCTGCGAGACCGGTCATTCGCCGGGCCGGCGTGTTGATGCAGCCGCGCATCGCCGCCTCTGAGCCGACCACCGTGAGATGCCGCTTGGCTCGGGTGATAGCGGTGTACACGAGTTCCCGACCGATCAGGGGCGAGGACGCTGGCGGCAGGACGAGCACAACGCTGTCGTACTCGGAGCCCTGGCTCTTGTGAATCGTCATTGCGTACGCGGTGTCCACGTCCTCGAGTTCCACCGGATCCACGAGGCGGACACCCGACGGGGCGGTTGCATCGGCGAAAGCGGCCTGGGGGCGACCGTCCACGAGCACCACGACCCCGGTGTCACCGTTGGCGAGGCCGAGGCGGAAGTCGTTGCGGGTAATGAGTAACGGCCGACCCGGGTACCACACCGTGGGCGCACCCTTGGCCCCGTATGTCCACCGCTCGCCCCACTCGTTCCAGTGGGCCACACCGAACTCGCCGAGGCGGTGCGCACAGAGCACCCGTACGCCGGCAAGGGCGTCCAGAGCAGCGCTGGCGTCACCGGCGACTGCGGCATCCCGCGCGGCCTCGAGCGCCGGGGCCACGACCGACTTGATGACGGCGAGCGAGCCCTCCGACGACGGGTGCTCCGTGGGCGAGAACGTCAGTCCCTCCGTAGGGGGGCTACGGAGCAGGGCAAGGGCATCGTCAACCCGTTGCTCCCGCACGCTGTCGGCCAGCAGCGCGATCGGCGAGTCGTGCTCGAAACGGTGACCGCGCTGTAGCCGCACAGCGTGGCCGGCGAGCGGAGACAGCGGGTCCTCGGCCGCGACCACGATGTCGCCGAGCGCAGCGCCTAGCTCCACACTCTCGAGCTGATCGGGATCCCCGATGAGCACCAGACGGGCAGTCGGCGGGACGGCCTCCACGAGGCGCGCAACGAGCGGGGTGGACACCATGGAGGTTTCGTCGATCAGCACGATGTCGAACGGGATCGGGTTGGTCGCATGGTGTGCGAACCGCTGTCGGCGGGTCGGGAGCGGGCCGAGCAGGCGATGGATCGTAGAGGGCTCGAGCGCGATCAGGGCTCCCTTCACCGAGTCCGTCAGACGATCCGAAACAGGTACGGCGAGGCGCTCCTCCTCGCTCTCCACCCGGGCGACGGCCGCCCGAATGGTTTCGGTGAGGCGAGCGGCCGCTTTTCCGGTGGGTGCAGCGAGCGCAATCCGCAACTGCTCACCACGGTCCTCGGCATCGGACATCATCGCCATGAGCAGACGGGCAACGGAGTACGTCTTACCGGTGCCCGGGCCGCCCACAACCAGCGCAAGGTTCCGGCGGAACACGAGATCAGCCGCCAGGCGCTGCTGATTGACCGACCCATCGGGCTCGCTCGCGGGGAGCAACCGCTCCAGCAAGCGCGCCGCGCGATCGCCCAGCGTGGCGGGAACCGACAGGACGTCGGTGCCGGCGCGAGCACGCAGCGAGGCCGCAACTGTGCACTCGTCCACCCAGTGCCGCTGCAGGTACAGGCGACGCCCGCAGAGCACGAGCGGGGCGCTGTCGAGCACCGGTTCGGTGTCTGCGTTCCCCACCACACGGACGAGACCCCGCTCCGCGGCTGCCCGCAGGGACGCGAGCCAGCGGTCCGTGTCCGGCCACACGAGCGCGGGCTCGCCGTCGAGATACTGGCGGGCGGGTCGTTCACGCTCCACGGCAAGCGCGAGGTGATCGAGGTCCGCGCAGGCGTGACCGTGCAGTGCGGCCCAACACGCCATAGCCACACCGAGGATGACGGGTTCGTCGTCGGTGGCGTGCAGCAATCCGCACCGGGCCACCCACGCCGCGAGGTGCACCTCAGCAGCACCGAGCACCCCGGCGTCCACCAGACGGGCAAGGCACGCAACCTCGTCGGGGACAAGCACGTCGACGAGACCGCCGTTGTTGCGGGCCGATTCGATGGTGATGCCCTCGTTCATGCGGCCCTCCCGGTGGCGAACAGTTCCTCGAGCGCAAGCACAGCGGCCGCCGGCGGCCGCCAGGAGAACACGCCGTACGGCACGCCGTCATGCGTGGGGGTTCCTGCACCCACCATGCCGCGCACGAACAGGTACGCGATGCCGCCGAGGTGTTTGCTGGGCTCGTAGCCGGGCAGTCGCCAGCGGAGGTACCGGTGCAGCGCGACGCTATACAGCAGCGCCTGCAGCGGGTAGTCACTGTGCTCCATAGCGGGCACCAACAGGTCCGGGTGGTACGACGCAAGTGGGTCCGCTGCACCGCGGGCGTGCAGGCGGTTGGTTTTGTAGTCCACGACGAGGTAGCGATAGCCGCCCCCCGCAGCGGGAACGCGCAGTACGGCGTCAATGGATCCCTGCAGGAATCCCGCAAGGTCGACCGTGAAGCGTCCGGCGGCGAGCTCGGCCGCATAGGGCCGCATCGCATCGGCAGCGTCCAGTGTGGCGAGGAGCACCCGCCCGATGTCTGCAGACGCGATCGGCCCGGCGCCCGAAGCGAGCGGGAGGTCGAACTCGAGCTCGGCGAGCCGGTCTGCGGTGTCGATGTCGGCGAGCCGCAGCCCGTCGGCAAGCGGCCCGAGCGGGGTGTTGGCAGCCAGCACAAGGCCGCGCGCAAGGACACCGGCGTCCACCGGAACACGGTTGCGGCGCAGGGCTGCCTCAACCACCTCGAGCAGTTCGGCGTCGAGGTCGGCGCTGGTCGGGTTGAACTTCTCGAGCACCTCGTGCACGAGCGTGCCGAATGCCGTGCCCGCAGCAACGTCGGCAAGCGGCACCGCCGGACCGGAAAGCGGGATGCGCCGCGGCGCTGCCACATCGTCCACATTCCCCGGTTCGTCGAAGCCACCGGCAACCGGTGCGGCGGGCGACGACGACATCGGTGAATACGGTTCGTCCCGGGTACGGCTGATACCGGTGAAGGACCAGCGGCGCCAGGCCGGATTGGCCGCGCTGCGCCCACCCGCATCCGCAATTGCGAGCGTTGCCGGCGCGGTTTCCGCCGCCGGTCCGCCCCAGCGGCTGACCGCGGTGCGGGCGGGCACCGTGGACACGTCGATGAGCCCGGGGACGCGACCCGACAGTGCAGCGAGCTTCTCGGCGACCTCGTCGTCGGTTGGCTCGAACGATGGGATCTTCAGGGCACTCTTGGTCACAGCCGAGTCCACGTCGGTGGGCGGTGTGTTGAGCGGAACGCCGTACTCGTCGCGATCGAACAGCACGATGGTGAGTGCGCTCTTGGGTGCATCCTTGCCCGGGGCCCACCAGACAACGGTGCGGTGCTCGCCCCGTGTCAGCCCGACGTACAGGAGGCGCAACTGGTCCGCCCGGCGCTCGATGTTGGAGCGGTGCTCCCGACCCTTGTCGGACTCGGGGATGCCGTCTCCGGCCCATCCCTGCTTGGTGGCAACGTCGATGACGCGACCTTCGGCGCCGTTGTAAATGAGCGGCCCCTTGTTGCTCGGCATGCTCCACGAGAACGGGATGAGCACGATGGGGTACTGGAGCCCCTTGCAGGCGTGCAGGGTGGTGACCTGTACGGCCTCGGCATCGGAGTCGATGCGACGCATCTGCGGGCCGAGGTCGTCGGAGCCGTCGGACTCGTCCACGAGCCGCTCGAGACTGCGGCGGACTGCCGCGGCAGAGTGACCGGTACCCGGCAGTTCGGACGCGAGGACCTCGGCAATGTGATCGAGGTCCGTGAGCTCCCGCTCGCCGGTGAGGTCCGCAAGCAGGTGCTCCACCAGGCCGCTCTCGGCACGCACGTGGTCGTACCAGGTGAGAACCGAACGATCCGCGAGGAGGTCCGCCCAGCGAGCGCACAGTTGCTGCAGCGCGGCAACGCTCGCTGTGGATCCGGGGGAGTCGGGATCCAACGATGCGGGTGCCTCGTGGAGGAACACACCGAGCCCGGCGGCGCGCACCAGGGGCGCATACGCCGGGCGCTCGAGCGCAGCGAGGAGCACGCGCCACTGCTGCGCGGCGGCGGTTGCGAACACGCTGCCGGTCCGCGTACGGACGACGGGAACCCCAGCCCGGTTGAGCGCGCCCACGACTTGCTCGGCGTTGGCGTGCGACGGCACGAGTACCGCAATGTCGCCCGGGGTGACCCGCCGGGCCGATGCGCCCTCGCCATAGTGCTCGTTCTCGAGGAGTTCGACCACCGTGCGGGCGAGGTCACCGAGGATCGCGCGGCGCGCCCTCGGCGACGAGACCTTGGAACCCAGCGTGACGTACTCCGCCAGCCGTGACTTCGTAGCAGGCTTCTCGATGCGCTCCCACGTGGGCGGCTTGTTGCCGAGCAGTTCGGCGTGGCGCGGCACCCAGCGGATCTGCAGCGGCGCGCCGCCCGGAAGAGCCCGCACGGGTGCGGTTTCCGGCGTGCGCACAGGCGTCACCGCAATGCGCGGGTCCCCGAGATGTACGCCACCGATGAGGCCGAGCGTCGCCTCGACCAACTCGCGATCACTGCGGAAGTTCGTGAGCAGATCCTTCTTGTCCACACCGCTCGTGGCCCGCAGGTACGCGTGCACGTCTGCCCCGCGGAAGCGATAGATCGCCTGCTTCGGGTCCCCGACCGTGATGACCACCTGATCATCGCCGAATGCCCGGTCGAAGATCTGCCACTGAACGGGATCCGTGTCCTGGAACTCGTCCACCAGCACGAGCCGGTAACGGCTCTGGAGCATGCGGCGAGCCTCCTCGCCACCGGCTTCATCCGTGACGGCATCCCGCAACTGGGTGACCAGGTCGTCGTAGCCGAGTTCGTGGCGGTCCGAGCGGCGTTCCCGCACGCGCTCCACCGCTTCGTCCACCACGGCTGCCCAGTCCGCAAGCCGCTCGATCGTGTCCTGTTTCGCTGGCACGATCCCTGCGGCAACCTGCGGTGCTGGGTGGGCACCGGGGTTGTTGAGCAGTGCGTTGACCGCCTCGGTGAGCTGCGTGAGCACCTTGTTCGGTGCATTGCGCTTCAGCGCCGGCCACGACAGGGCCTCTGCCTGCGGCGCGAGCCGCTGCACCACGAGGTCCCGGCACACTTCGTCCACCACGTCTCGGGTGTTCTCGACAAGCTCACTGCCGAGACGCGCCCCCGAACGCAGACCGAGCTGGCGCAGGGCCTGCTGGCAGAAGCCGTGGATAGTGCTGATCGTGGCATCGTCGAACGTGTTGATCGCTTGCTCGATATTGCGCCGCCGGGCCGTGATCTCGCCCTCGTGCCCCACGAGGAGCGACCCCATCCACGGGTGGCGCTCCGGCACCTCCCCGCTCAGCAGTACCTGGCGCGCATCGAACAGGGCCTTGCGCGTGCGGTCCCGCAGCTCGCCCGCCGCCGCACGGGTGAACGTAACGACGAGTAGCTCAGACGCCGCAACGCCGCGCTCGGCCACGTACCGCACCACGAGGGCCGTCAGCGAATAGGTCTTTCCCGTGCCAGCACTCGCCTCGACCACGAGCCGACCCGAGGGAGGCAGCGCACCCTTCAGATCCAGTTCGTTCTGCTGCGTCATCACGCCTCGCCCCCGTCCTCGTCATCGCTGGCACCGAGTGCCACACCGTTGTGGTCCACGTACTCCACCGATTCGTGCAGGAGCCCCCAGACCCATTCGGCGACGGCAACGCCCCGGCCGGCGCCGCTGTCTGCACCGAGGCCGGGCGGATCACCCGCACAGAGCGGCGCGTCACGCAGGTCGTCCACCGAGGTGTCGGCCCAGAGGAAACCGACGGCATCGTCCTTCAGGTCGTTCTCCAGATGCGTATCGGCACTTCCCCAGTTCGCACCTGCCATCGCCTCGGAGGCCCGTTCGAAGAGTGGCACCGCGTCGCGCAGTGCCCACTCGAACACCTGTAGCCCACGGACGAGGAATGCCCGAGCGGTATCGGAACGTTCGGCCCCCACCCCACGGAAGCGCAGACCAATCGCCGGAGTCGCGCGGTCACTGTCGCTGGCCTTGCGCGTGACGAGCACTGCGGACCAGTCCGTCTCAGGATGCTGCACCTGCAGCGCAGCAAGGCGCAGGGCGAGACCGAGACGCTGCGAGGCACGTGGGCGCGCGTAGCGCGTGTCGGCAACCCGGGTGCCGCTCACCCCGACCACCTTGCCCATCAGCTGCACCGCGGTGGGATCACCCTCGCCGAACCGCACGTCGACCTGGAGTGCGATGTCCACCTCGTCCGTCGTGCTGTCGTCCACGCTCCACGCCTGCAGTACCGCCTCGAAGTCCTGCACCTCGCCGATGACCGCGTCCAACGCGGCGGTGCTCAGATCCCCAGGAGGGAGCGTGCCGGTGAGACGGACCGTTGCGGACCATTCATCAAACCCGACGCCGTGGCGACGCGCCTCCAGCAAGGCACGCCCCAGCGCGCTCGTGCCGAGCGGATCGAGCCCGATGGGCAGACCGTCGTCGAGGGTCTCGGTATCCCCCGGCAGGCGAACGTCCAGACGCTCGCGCAAGTACGTGCGACCGGGGTTGACGATGGCGCTCACGGCACGGTCGATGTTCACCGTGCCGACGGGCCGGGGTGCGAGGGCCCACGGTGACACGGGGACCGTGCCGTTGGTACCCGAAGCGGGTTGCGGTGCGTGGGCCTTACGGCGCGCCTGCGCTGCTGCGAGCATCTGGGGGTCGAACGTGAACGGCTGGTCGCTTCCGGGCAGCAGCGACCCCGTGGTGAGGGCGCCCTCGTGGAAGCCATGGCGCGGATGGCGAATGACCACCTGCGGGCCGTTCTCGCCACGGACGGAATTCACCGTGTCGAGCAGTTCGGCAAGAGCAACGATGAACGGGACCTCCTTGTTGGTGGTGAGGTCCGCCCCGTTGCAGGTGACGATGAGGCGATCCTGTGCGGCAAGGACGGCATCGAGCAGGAGGTGGCGGCTCTCCAAGCGCGGGTGACGTTCCCCCACGCATGGCCGCGAACCCAGAACGTCGTCGCCATCTGCGTTGCCGGTGCGCACGGCTCCTTCGTCGAGGCCGAGGATGCACACCACCCGGGCGGGCACGCCGCGCAGGGGGATGAGCGACGTCACCGTGACGGCACCGCTGCGGAGGCGGAGGCGGCCCGGACGATCCGCGAGGTGATTGGCGAGTACTGCCTTGACATCGGCGATCCCGAGGGGAACCGCGCTCGTGCCATGCGGACCGGTTGCGGTGATCCGGATCTCGTCGAGCACGCCGTGCAGCGCCGCAATACGCCAGTGCTCGTCCTTCGGCACGGCGCAGAAATGATCCACCACGGCGTGCAAGGTGTCCACCCACTCCGCGATGGGGCGGGGCGTACCGACC
>CAFAAJ010000002.1_pt1 | contig 31280 bp, 21 predicted proteins | sample 7267551 | NCBI WGS metagenome assembly CAFAAJ01 (sample SAMEA6813983, study PRJEB35770) | uncultured Acidimicrobiales bacterium | biome: Freshwater; feature: Freshwater reservoir; material: water | place: Czech Republic | collected 2017-08-18 | depth 30m m
AGCACGATGTAGCCCTCGGGCGCCTTGTAGATGCCCTGCGGCGAGTTGAGGGCGGACTTGGAGCCGCTGCGCTTCTGGCGCCACTTGCCCTTGGTGATCGAATGGCCCTGGATGGCCAGCTCGTGGGCGTGGAACATCGAGTCCACCATGGAGATGTCGATGTGCTGGCCGCGCCCGGTGCGCTCGCGGTGGTAGAGCGCGAGGCCGATGCCGGCCACGGTGTGGACGCCGGACATGACGTCGGCGATCGAGGTACCGACCATCACCGGCGAGCGGTCGGGTTCGCCCGTGATGTGGAGCATGCCGCTGTAGGCCATTGCGATGAGGTCGAAGGCCACCTTCTCCGAGAACGCGCTGTCCCGACCGAAGCCCGACACCGTGGCCACGATGAGCCGGGGGTGCTTCGCGAGGAGGCTGTCGTGGTCGAGGCCCCTGCGTGCGAGCACACCCGGGCCGTAGTTCTCCACGAACACGTCTGCCTCGGCGATGAGCCGGTCGAGCACCTCGCGCCCGCGGGGGTCGTCGAAGTCGATGCAGAGACTGCGCTTGCCGTGGTTCTGCTGGATGAAGTAGCCGGAGCGACCGTCACTCACCACGGCGAGCGAGCGCGTCGGGTCGCCATACGGAGGCTGCTCGATCTTCACCACACTGGCGCCGGCCTCGGCAAGCAGACGGGTGACCGTGGGGCCCGCGAGGTATTGGGTCATGTCGACGACCTTGAGGCCGTCGAGGATCGGACGCGGTGCGGTCATGGTTCGAACCGTAGCCGGGATGCCCCGGACGGGCGAAGGGCATCTGGGAAGATGTGCGTCGTGAGCCTGCGACCGTTCGTCCTCGGTGCCGTTGCCTATGACCCAAAGGTGGTCACGATCTGGGAGGGCTTCAAGCAATGGTTCGCGGGCCAAGGCTTCGCGTTCGACTATGTCCTCTACTCGGGCTACGAGGCGCAGGCCGAGGCACACCTCGCCGGACACGTGGACGTTACGTGGGACTCCCCGCTCTGTTGGGTGCGCACACGTCGTCTTGCCTCGGCGGCCGGCACGAATGCCCGCGCGATCGTGATGCGCGACTCCGACCAGGATCTCACGTCGCTCGTGCTGGTCCGCTCCGACAGCCAGATCACCAATGTGTCGCAACTGCGTGGTCGCACCGTCGCGGTCGGCGCCGTGGACTCGCCGCAGGCCACGCTGCTGCCCCTCGCCCACCTCGCTGGGCTCGGTCTCGAGCCCGGCGGCGACTTTGCCGTGCGCCGCTTCGACATCATGGTGAACAAGCACGGCGACCACGTGGGTGGCGAGCGTGACGCCGTGAAGGCACTCGTGGCCGGTGAGGTGGACGCTGCCTGTGTGATCGACGGCAATCACCTCGTGTTCGCGAAGGAGGGCACCATCGTGTCGGGTGCGGTGCGGGTACTCACCCGAACCGCGCCGTTCGATCACTGCACCATGACGGTGCTCGACGGTGTCGACACCGCGACGACCGACCGGTTCGCCAAGTTGCTCCTCTCGATGTCGTACGACGATCCGACGGTGCGCCCACTGCTCAGGCTTGAGGGGTTGAAGGAGTGGCGTGTCGGGCGGACGACGGGCTACGCGCCGCTCGAGGCTGCCGTCGACCAACTCGGCTTCTACGGTGCCGACGGGTCGATCCTCAACGACGACTACCGACGCATCCTCGCGTCATGAACCTGCCGATCGTCGACCTCGGTGCCCTCGGTCTCGACGGGGGAGCGCATGTACTCGTCCGCCTCGCGCTCGACGACTGCCGGCCCGGGGAGGAGATCGGGGTGCGCGGTTCGCACCCGGACCTCGTCGCAGATCTGGTCACCTGGTGCCGCACACAGGGTCACCAGTGCGTACCCCGAGGCGACGGCGGCGCGGATGCCGTTGTCCGGCGCGGTTCGGCATCGTGGGCGGCGTGGGTCGGCGCAGAACGCAGCGGCCACCCGGACCCACACACGGACAGCGCGATCGCTGCGCACCCGCCGGCATCGTGGGGACTGGCAGCGCGCGGTTCGGCCGTGGAGCCAGGCGGGCCCGAGCCGGTATTCCGGCTCGACGTGCGGGACGAGATCTGGACCGACCGTGCCGGGTCGCTGTACGCGCAGGCACTTGCCGGCCAGTGGGACCCTGCTTCCGCGATCGACTGGCAGGACCCCATCGTGCACGGGCGGGAGATCGAGCGCGCTGTCGTCCAGGTGATGACCTTCCTCGTCGAGAACGAGGAGGCGGCGCTCGTGGTGCCCGCCCGCTTCCTCGGCCAGGTGCACCCGCACTTCCGGGAGATCCAACAGATGCTTGCGGTGACCATCGCCGACGAGGCCCGGCACATTGAGGTGTTCACGCGTCGCGCCACGCTCACCGGGTCCGAACTGGCCCTCTCGACCGTGGGCGGCCGTGCATCGCTGCAGAGCCTCCTCGAAGAACCAGACTTCGCGATCGCGAGTTTCCTGCTGTCCGTGATGGGGGAGGGAACGTTCGTGTCGCTGCTTGGTTTCCTCGAGCGACACGCACCCGATCCGGTGACGCGACGTATCGCCCGGCTCACCCGTCAGGACGAGGCGCGTCACGTTGCGTTCTCCCTCGCTCACCTCGAGCGCCACGTACAGCACGAACCGGGGCTCCGGGCGAGGCTTGCATCAGCGGTGGAACGCCGCCACCAGGCGCTCCAGGGCACGGCCGGTCTCAACGACGATGTGTTCGACGCGCTCGTGCTGCTGGCGGGCGGCACCGTCTCACCGGACGCGGTCGCGCTCGGCTGGCAGCGTGTCCAGCAGTTGCAGCGCGAGATGGCCGAGCACCGTCAGGCCCGCCTCGGGCGCCTCGGCTTCAGCTCCGGCGAGGCAGAGGCGCTCTCGTCGCTGCACACACGCAACTTCATGTGAGTGCCGCCGACGGCACCCGGTTCCGGGTCAGGAAACGGTTGCGGCGTCCACGAGGTTGTGGACTTCCTCGCTGCTCAACTCGTCCCGGTCGCACAGCGCCTGCGCCAGCGTGATGAGCGTGAGGCGGTGCTCGATGAGCATGCATGCAGCGCGGTCGGCTGCCGCCTTCACCATCGCGTCCGCCTGCTCGCGAGACGGATCGTGGCTGAGCACCTTGGCAACGAGGTTGCCGGCCCCCGGCATGATGGCGGCCTCGAGGCTGAGGAGGCTGTCGGCCGCCCCGAGGAGACCGACGAGCTGAGCGGCCATGGTGGTGGCCGCGGCGAGGTCCGATGCGATTCCGCTCGAGGCCTCGCCGAACTCCTGGATCTCGGCGGCGCGACCGGCCATCGCGATCACGATGAGGTCCTTCAACTCGCTCGGCGTCTTGAGGTGGCGCTCCTCGGCATCGTCGTGCGCAACGAGGCCAAGTGCAGCACCGCGGCGCAGGATGGACGCCACACGCACCTCTCGTCCGAGCAGGGTGGCGATCAGGGCATGGCCGGCCTCGTGGGTGGCGACACGGCGGCGTTCGTCGGGGTGGTATCCCACCTCGTGAGCAAGCCCGACCTCGGTGATCAACTGTGCCTGGATGACGTCGTCGTAGGTGAAGGCGCGACGCCCGTCGCGGACGGCAATGATCAGGGCCTCGTCCATGAGGCGCTCGATCCGCACCGGGCTGTAGCCGGCGGTGAGGTCCGCAACCTGGGCGCCGGTGATGGAGGCATCGTGGGACTTCTTGCCGAGGTAGTAGTCGGCGATCTCCACCCGGTCCGCGCGGGGCGGGAGGTCGAAGTGGATGATGCGGTCGAAACGGCCCGGGCGCACGAGCGCCGGATCGAGATCGGCAGCACGGTTGGTTGCTGCGACCACGAGGATGTTCGCGGTGGACGGCTTGGGCCGCGGAATCGTGAGGTTGAGCGGCAGGAGCGAGTTGAGTGCGTCGATGAACTTCGTCTTCACCTTGTCCTTGCCAGTCGGCAGGTCGAAGGACTGCATCTGCACGAGCAGTTCGTTGACGATGCCGACCACGCCCTCGCGCATCGATCCGGAGTTCATGCCGCTGCGGGCGCCACCGATGGCATCGAACTCCTCGATGAACCCGATCGCACCGCCCTCGGCACGGGCGGCCTTGCGGAGCGCCTTGAAATACGTGCGGATCTTGCGGTTCGTCTGGCCGTAGTACATCGACTGGAACGAGGATGCCGAGACGAAGAGGAACGGCACGCCGGCCTCGGCAGCGAGTGCCTTGGCCAGGTACGTCTTGCCGGTGCCTGGGGGGCCCTCGAACAGCACGCCCCGCCGCGGCGAGCCACCGAGCTCGTCGGCAAAACTCTGGTGCTTGAGGAAGAAGTTGAGGGTGTCAACGGCCTCGCGCTTGGTGGCGCTCGCGCCCACCACGTCGGAGAGGCTGACGTTGGAGTCCGACGGTCGCAGCAGCGTGTGCGGGGAGCGGCCGGCACCGAGCAGCGGAATACCGATCAGCAGACAGAGGAAGAACATGAGGCCGACCGAGATCCAGATCTCGGGGGACTCCGCCACGACGTCGGGAATACCGAACTTGATGGGGTTGTTGGTGAGGATCCGGTACCAGACCCAGGCGAGCGGCACCATGATGGCGACGAGGAGTCGACGGAGGCGGCGTCGACGCTGGCGCTCCCGCGTGGAAGTGGTATCGGCTTCGTTGCCGCGGACGACGTTTCCGTGACGCAACTGGGTGATGTCCATCTGCATACACTATCCGAATTGCGCTGAGAGTGGCAACGAGCCACTTTCTGTATATCGATCAGCGATATTTGGACATTCTTACCTTACTCTTACTTGAGTAATTGCTGCATAGGGCAGTATTCCGAGGTAAATAACTACCCTTGGTGATGGTGCCGGTACTCCGTGCGGTGGGGCCAGGATTCCTGTAAGTAGCTGGGTATGTCGTACTCGGGTGAGCGATGCCATCGCCTCAACGGCGCGTCTGCCCAACAATCTGTTCGACCTCGATCGCGCCAAGCGTTGTTACCGGTTGGCCTACGCGCAGGGCACCGGAATCCTGCAGCGCTGGAGAGAGTTGCGCCCGCCTACTTCGACGGGTCGAGCAGCACCTTGAGCACTCCGTCTTCGCGTTTGTCGAAAATCCTGTAGCCCTCGGCTGCCTGCGACAGCGGGAGACGATGCGTGAACACTTCCTCGGGTTGCAGTTTGCCGTTCGCAATGAGCGGTACGAGGTGGTCCCAGGTGGCCGGCACCGATACGAGCGCAGCCTTGAGCGTGAGTCGCTTCATGAACGCGAGGGGCATCGGGTACGGGAACTCCATGTTCATGTTCACGCCGATGACCGAGATGGTGCCACCGGCTGCGACGCTGAGGATGGCGTCGGTGATGGTGGCATCTGCTCCGACGGCTTCAATGGCCGAATCCACGCCGCGACCCTTCGTGGCGTCGAGAATCTTTGCGACCGCCTGACCGTCCGATGCATCGATGGGTTCCGCACCGAGCGCTGCGGCACGGGCAAGACGTTCCGGAACGCGGTCAACGGCAAGAATGCGCGACGGGCCGTACAGCTTTGCGGTTTGCAGCGCGAACACGCCGACAGGACCGAGACCGAACACCACCACGGTGGAGCCGGGCTTGATGTTGGCGTTCATTGCGCCGGTGTATCCGGTGGGAAGGATGTCGGTGAGCAGCACCGACTGCTCGAGACTGACGTTGTCCGGAATGGCGAGGCAGCACGAATCGGCGGCCGGTACCGCACAGAACTCCGCCTGACCGCCGTGGAACTCGAGTGTCGTGCCGAAGACCCTCGGGCCGCCACCGGTGCACAGCACGGGATCGCGCGCCAGACAGGGATCGCAATGGCCGCAGCCGACGACTGCCGACACGAGGACTCGGTCGCCCTTCTTGACCCGCCGCACGTCGGGGCCGGTCTCGACGATCGTGCCGACGAATTCGTGGCCGAGTTGGATGCCCTGGCTACCGATCTCACCGTGATACAGGTGCAGATCGCTGCCGCAGATAGCGGTCCGTTCGACGGCGATGATGGCACTGTCGGCACCGAGAAGTGTCGGGTCCGGCACATTCTCGACCGAGACGGAACGAGGGCCTTGAAGGACTACTGCGCGCATGGCCGAACGCTAGCGTGCCTGCGTCGGCCGTGCGGCCGGCCCATCCAGCCCCGGGTCTCCAGCGGAGCCCGCGCAGAACGAGGAGAACGTCATGAGCGACGCCGCCGAGAACGATGCAGTCCTGACCGAGCAGCGCGGACGGGTGCTGCTGATCACCCTCAACCGCCCGGACGCCATGAATGCGATCAACGGGGCGCTCTCGAATGGTCTCTGGGCAGCGGTCCAGCGACTCGATTCAGATCCGGGACTCACCGCCGGTGTGCTCACCGGCGCTGGTCGCGGCTTCTGCGCAGGGATGGACCTCAAGGCCTTTGCCCGCGGCGAGGACATCGGGCCGATGATGACGTTCATCCAGAACGGTTCCAAGAAGCCGCTCATCGGTGCGATTGAGGGCTTTGCTCTCGCCGGTGGGCTCGAGCTCGCGCTGTCGTGCGACCTGCTGGTTGCCGCCAGGGGCGCCAAGCTCGGTATCCCCGAGGTGGCGGTCGGTCTGTTCGCGGCCGGCGGCGGCCTGTTGCGCCTCCCTTCGCGTGTGGGTTTCGGCCGCGCGATGGAGATGGCGATCACGGGAGACCCGATCCTCGCCGAGGAAGCCAACCAACTCGGTCTCGTGTCACGCCTCGCCGACAAGGGTGGCGCGGTGGACGTGGCTCTCGAGCTTGCCCAGCGCGTTGCGAAGAATGCACCGCTTGCTGTCGCCGCATCGAAGCAGTTGGTGCGCGCGACGCAGGGTGTCACCGAGGACGAGTTCTGGGCGATCCAGAACCCGCTCCAGGCGGTGGTGTTCAAGTCGAACGATGCCAAGGAGGGCCCGAAGGCCTTCGCCGAGAAGCGCGCACCCGAGTGGACGGGCTCCTGACCGGTCAGGCCTGAGGCGTGGCGGTGCGGGGGACGCTCGGTGATCCCGCACCCGCTGCGTTCACGGCGGACACGCGGAACCGGTACGCCAGACCGTTGGTCAGCCCCGTGACCGTGTACGTCCGGTTGCCCGGATCGGTCGTGGTTGCCGCGAGCGTCCAGTTCGTGCCGTCGGTGGACCACTGCACCCGGTAACCCGAGAGGTCATCGCCGCCGTCGCTCAGGGGAGCGTTCCAGGTGAGCGCCACCTCTCCGTTCCCGGCGACAGCGGCCAGGCCCAGCGGGGCTGAGGGCGTTGTCCGCGGCCGTACCGAGAACGGCACCGACCAGGGGCCGCGTCCGAGGGCATTTTTGGCGGCAACGCGGAACAGGTAGTCGCGTGCGTTAGCGAGGTAGCGGACGGACTGCGTGGTGCTCAGCGATGTGCCACGCAGGAGGGTTGTCCACGTGAGACCACCGTTCCCCGAGCGCTGGACGACATAGCGGGTGACTCTCGTGCCACCGGTGGCGATCGGCGTCGTCCAGGAGAGCGCAGCCGAACGGTCGCCAGGAGCACCGTCGAGGTTGCCCGGCGCGCCGGGCACGGACAGCGGGGTGGCCGACACTGAATACGACCACGCGCCGTTGCCGGCGCGATTGGCCGCCGACACGCGGAACCGGTACCGGACCCCGTTGGTGAGGCCGCTGATCACTGCAGACCTCGCTGCGCCGCCGAGGTCTGCGAATTGGTTCCACTGCACGCCGTCGGTGGACCCCTCGACGTAGTAGTGCTCCACCGCGGCCCCACCGGTGGTCGTCGGTCGTGTCCACGACAGCGAGACGCGTTGGTTGCCGCGTCGCCCGCGTAATGCTCGGGTTCGGCCAGGTGTCGTGGCCGGTGTGGCTGCGGCAGTCGCGGACCACGCCCCGCTGGTCACGCGGTTCACGGCGGCAACCCGGAACGTGTACGTCGTGCCGTTCTTCAGCCCGGTGACGGTCGAAGTTGTGGTAGCGGAGATGCTGTCGTTGACGGTGGCCCACGTGAGACCACCGTTGGTGGAGCGCTGCAGGCGGTAGTCCACGACATCGGTGCCACCGTCGTCGGCCGGGGCAACCCAGGTGAGCACCACGCGACCGGGACCGGATGCGACCCCCAGCCCAGTGGGCTCGTCCGGGGGGCGTAGGTTGCCCGCGCTGATGAGCGCGCCCTGTACGTCCAGCACCCCGGCACCGCAGAGCGTCGCACAGGTGCTGTAGGCGCCACTGGGCGGGAACGAGTGCGCGGTAGAGACGAGGACAGAACGGACCTGCGCCGGGGTGAGCGTCGGCGCGATCGACAGCATGAGCGACACGGCGCCGGCAACGTGGGGTGCCGCCATGCTCGTACCCTCGAGGTTCTTGTACGTGTCCGAGAGCGGGGTGGTGTAGCCCGAATCGACAGTGGAGCGGATCCCCCAATCGAAGTCGCCCCCACCCGGGGCTGCGAGCGTGACGGCCGAGCCGAAGTTGCTGTAGGGCGCCATCTCGCCGTACCTGCCGGTCGCGGCGACGTTGATGACCCCGACACAGTTGCCCGGCTCGTTGCTCGACGCGAGGTCCGAGTCGTTCCCCGCTGCAGTAACCACGACGGCACCCGCCGCAGTGACGTCGGTAATGGCCTGTTGCATGGCGATGCCGCACGAACCGCTGTTGCCACCGAGGCTGATGTTGATCACGCGGGCGGGATGAGCGTTGTGTGGCACCCCGGCCACGTCGATACCGGCAGCCCATCGCATTGCATCGATGACGTCGTCGTTGTCGCCCCCGCACTTGCCGAGTGCGCGGATGGGCACGACGGGCGAGACCCAGTTGATCCCGGCGATCCCGGTGCCGTTGTCGCCGGTGGCTCCGATGATGCCGGTGACGTGTGTGCCGTGCCACGAGCTCCTCGACACTCGGCATCCGGTGAACGCTCCGCCGGGGGAGGCATCGTCGGTCGAGATCCAGTCGCCCGGGTCGTGGGCGTCCGCATCCCGGCCGTCGCCGTCATTGGCGGTGTCCACGTCCGAGATGAAGTCATAACCGGGCAGCAGACGGCCGGCGAGGTCGGCATGGTCGGTGAAGCCGGTGTCGATCACGGCGATCACGACGCTGGCGGACCCTGTCGTGATGTCCCATGCGGCAGCGGCATTGGCCCCGTAGTTCGACGTGCTGACTGAACGCAGGTTCCACTGGTCCGAGTAGTACGGGTCATCGGGCACGAAGGACGGGTACATCCGTCGAACCGGTTCGACCGACAGGACTCCGGGTTCGGAGCGCACGGCGTCTACGGCAGCAGCGAGTGCCTCGCCGTCGAGGCGTTCGGGCAGCGTGAGCACGTAGGTCGAGTCGCGCCCGAGCACCCGAGCGGACTCCACGTCGAGACCTGCGGACCGGGCGGCACCGACCGCACGCGACGGCGATCCGTCGGCGGATTTCGCGAGACGAACGATGAGCCGATTGCTGCCGACGAGCCGATTGCTGCCGACGAGCCGATTGCTGCCGACGAGCCGGTGTGCGGCGGCACGAGCAGGGGCCGCCTCGGTCTCGGGAGGCCCGGAGGCCGCTGCAGGGGCGCCCGGGAGCAGGCCGATCGCGCCGCCGCACAGTGCGAAGGCACCCAGCAGTCCAACCCGGACACGGGGTCCCCGGCTGGATCGCTCATCGTTGGCTCGGCACCCACCATGCGTGAACACCTCAACACCTTACGTGGTTTACTCGCCGACTGGTCGACTCGCCCGGGAATCCTCGGGTCCTGTCCGGCTACGTTGCCCCCATGGCCGACCGGGAGATCACGATCACGACCGATGAGGGACCGATGGGGACCTTCGTCGTGCACCCCGACGACGGTGAGCGTCACCCGGTCGTCGTGTTCCTCATGGACGCGCCGGGGAAGCGGCCGCTGCTCCATGACATGGCGAGTCGCATCGCGAGCCACGGCTACTACGTGATGCTGCCGAACCTGTATTACCGCACCACCCCGTCCTTCCAGCTCGACTGGGGCAGCGACGAGTCACTGGCCCGCATGGGCGAACTGATGCGCAACGTCGGCAACCGGATGGTGGCGAGCGACGTCGGCGCGCTGCTTGCGCACGCCGAGGGCGATGCGCGTGCGAACGCCGAGCGCGTCGGGATCGTCGGCTACTGCATGAGCGGACCGTTCGCTCTGTGGTCCGCAGCGGAGCACTCGGCGTGTGTCCGTGCTGTTGCGTCCTTCTACGGCGTGCGCCTTCACGTGGACAGGGCGGACTCGCCCCACCACCGGCTCGCCGGGATCACGGGCGAGATCTACGTCGGTGCGGCGGAGCACGACGATTGGGTGCCCCTCGACATGGTGGACCGCTTCGAGCATGCACTGCAGCACGCGGGCGCGCGTGGCCGCGTCGAGCGGTACTGGGGAACTCATCACGGCTTCGCCTTCGACGACCGCCCGGCCTACGACCCCGCCGCCGACCGTCGTCACTGGCGGGAGTTGCTCGGCCTCCTCGACCGGAATCTCCACTGAGCAGTTCGGTTCAGTTGCCGAAGAGCGAATCGAGAACGCCGGAGTCGCGGACGCGCGACCGGTTCGCCCCTGCGACGCGGTAAACCGTCGCCCCTGCCGGATCGACCGAGAGGCTGATGCTTCCGCTGCCGAGCAACGCGGTGAGCGTGGTATCGACGTCGATCCTGTCCGCAAGTGACGCCAGGTCCTCTCTGGACGCCGAACCGTGACGAGTGAGCCAGCGGTACAGCGTGCGCTCGGCCTCTGGACGATCGAGGATCCCGGCGACACCGCTCGAGATCGCTAGGCGGTGGAGGCTGCGCACGACCACTGTGGAGCGGGCCCGTGCGGTCATCGTCCTCGTGCCGGGGGCGGCGGTGTCGAAATCGCCGAAGTGGAACCCAGGATGGATGCTCGCGATGCGCCGACCGCCGGAGACGAGGTCCACCACGCCGTCCACCACGAGGTAGAGATGGTTGGCAGGTTCGTGCTCGGCGAAGATGATCTCGTCGGGCTCGAAGCGCTCCGTAAGTAGTCGCTTGCCGAGCGAGCGCAGCGTGGACGGGGATAGCTGCGCCAGCGAGGGCACAGCGGCGAACTCGTCGATCGGGTCCCCTCCCTCAACGAGTCGGGTCCACAGGGCAGCGAACGGGCCATTGGACGCGAGGAGATCGGAACGCGTTCCCTGCTCGACGACCGATCCGTTGCGGAGGCACAGCACGTTGTCGGTGTCGGACACGAGATCGAGGCGGTCCGTGGTCACCAGAACGATCCGCCCGGTGAGGTGCGAGCGCAGCGTCGCCCACAGGTCCTCGGCCACCTCTCGGTCCACAAGCCGGCTCGGATCGGTGATGACGACGATGCGGGCGTTGCTGAGGAGCACTCGACCGAGCGCAATGCGCACGCGTACCTCGGCAGCGATCCGGGTTCGTGCCCTCCCGATCACCGTCTGCACACCGTCGCTCTGTTCGGCTATCCAGGCATCGAGGCCGCACGCGGCGGTTGCAGCGGCGAGCGAGGCGGGGTCGGCGTCCGGTCGGCCCCACGACAGGTTCTCGGCGATGGTCCCCTCGAACACGGTGGGATTCTCGGGGATCACCGCAATGCCGCGGCGAAGGTGTTCGGTGTCGACGTTGGAGAGATCGACGCCATCGACGGTCACACGGCCGCGCTGCGGGATCTCCAGTCCGGCGGCAATGCTCATCACGCACGGGATGCCGCTGCCGGCGAGACCGACCAGCACGGTCCAGGTGTTCGGCGTTGCGCGGAGTCTCACGTCGGAACAGCCGGGGGACCCGTCGGGGCACGTAGTTGACACGGAGTCGAGCGCCAGCAGCGCGGGGGCATCGGGCAGCGGCACAGGGATCTCTGGGGAGGGGCGCAGGAGTGGAGCGGCCAGCACACGACGGAGACGTCGCATGTAGGGCGCCGCCACCTGGAGATCGACGATCATCGGCGGGAGGGCCTCGAGAGCAGCCGCAACCTCTCGGACGTACAGGATGATTGCAGCCGCCTCCGCAAGGGTGAGTTGGTCGCGCGCGAATCCCACGATCGCGATCGCGGCGAGCACACCGAGCTGGCCGATTCCGAATGCCGAGAGGCGGAAGGACTCGCCGAACACCTCCACGCGGCGAACCTGGCGGATCACTGCGTCGGCCTTCGCCGTGAACCTCCGCCGTTCGGTCGCCTCGGCGCGTATTGATCGTGTCCCCACGGCGGACGCGATCGCGTCGTCGACCACCTCGCTCATAGCGGTGTTGAGGTCGAGGCGTTCGTGCGCCAAGCGTGACCAGCGATTCGCGATCGCCCTGCGGAGGATCTCGAAGAAGGCAATGACCCCGAGCATCAGGAGCCCGATACCCAGGTCGATGTACAGCAGCAGCGAGGTGGACAGCAGCAGCGCGGCCACCGCCGGCACCCCACTTGTCTGCGCCTTCAACAGCGCCTCGGTCACCTTCTCCACGTAGGAGGTACACCTGCTGACCATGCTCGGGCGCGCGAGGGCACCCGCCTCGACCAGAGCGGAGTTGTGGATCCGGTCGAACACGGCGTCCTGAAGCCTGCGCGCGCTGGCGAGTGTGGAGCGCTGGGCGAGGAACAGGGCAACGGCGCGGAGCGCAAAGATGGCCAGCAGCACGACTGCGAACCGAATCAGCTCGAATCGGAAGCGGTCGCGCTGCCAAGCAACCCGTTGCCGGAGAGCCGTCTGGTCCTCGAGCAGCACCCCGATGACGTAGTTGAACGCCTTGCCCGTCGCAAGGTCTGGGCTGTCGAGCGCTCGAGCGCGCAGGTCGTCGAGGTCGCGCCGGCGGATCGTCGGTGCGTCGAGCAGTCCGTCGGCGATCGTCTCCCATCCCGGCTCTGGATCGTCGATGGACGGGAGTCGCTCGGTCCGGTACGTCAGGTTGCCCGGGAAGAGTGCATTGAGCACCTCGTCGGCGCCGGTCACGCGCAAGCGGTCGTCCGCTGCCCGCACGGCCTTTCCCGCTGCGATGCGCTCCGTCGGTGTCAGCAGCACCGGGGCGAGCATCGTCTGGGTGGCTTTCTGCAGCGCGACCGGGTCAACAACGAATTGTTTGATGCCGCTGGCCGATCCCGAGGAACTGAGTGCTGCCTCGAGCAGGTTGCCGACCTGGAGCGGGATCAGTGCCGTGCCGGTGAAGAACGCGATCGAGACGACGATCTGCACGGCGACGAGGAGGCGCTTGCCGCGGGTAAACGGCCAGAACGCCCGGATCATCTCCCAGACTCGTGCCTCGCCCGCAAAGCGCGGGTGGAGCCGTTCGAGGTGTTCGGACGATTCCCCGTCCTCGATCACAACGTCTGCCACGGTGCTCCAACCTAGTGCTGGCTACGTGACTGCCCGGTAGACGGAGCGGTAACGAGCGGCCAAATCATCGAGGCCGAACCGCTCCCCCCCCCGGGATCAGGCGGTAACCGTGGCGCCGAAGAAACCGCGGATCGCGGTGGCCATCTCCGCACGCACCGACGCGCCCGAGGGCAGGACGTCTACCATCGAGATGGACGTGTGTAGATGGCCGCGGCACTGCAGGTGCTTCACCTTCACCCCGGCCTTGGTGAGTGCCTCGGCATAGGCGTTGCCCTCGTCGCGGAGCGGATCGAACTCGGCGGTGACCACCATGGCGGGCGGCAGGCCGGCGAGGCTCTTCGCGAGGAGCGGTGATGCCTTCGGGTCGAGGCGCTCCTCCTTCGTGGCGTAGTGATCCCAGAACCAGTCCATGAGGTTCTGGGTGAGGATGAACCCCTCGCCATTGCCCGTGTAGGACGGCCACTTCTTGCTGCCGTCGGTGACAGGTGTGAGCAATAGCTGGCCGGAGAGTGCCGGACCGGCACTGTCCCGTGCGAGCTGGCTGACGACTGCGGCGAGGTTGGCCCCAGCGCTCCAACCGGCAACCGCAAGCTTGCCCGGGATCCCGCCGAGTTCGGTGACGTGATCGGCAACCCACTTGAGCGCAGCAAAGGCGTCGTCTGCGGCCGCCGGGAAACGGTCCTCGGGGGCATGTCGGTAGTTCACCGACACGATGAGGGCATCCGAGCGGTCACAGAGGTCGCGGACCATCGGGTCGTCCGAGGTTGCACTGCCGAGCACCCAACCACCACCGTGGTAGTACACGACTACCGGGTGCGGTCCCTTGCTCTTCGGGCGGAACAGACGGTACTCGAGGGTGTTGCCGGCGGCGCCGGGCAGCGTTCCGTCGGCGATCTCGCCCACCTCGGGGCCAGCGGGCCGTCCGGCGCTCATCATGTCGCCGAAGGCACGTGCCTCCACGGCAGACATGCTCTCGAAGAGCGGGATCTCCATGGTGGACATCGCCTGGAGCAGCAGTTCAACGTCGGGCATCAACTGCTTGATCTTTCCGTCGTTCACCGCAGTGCCCTTGGGGCCCTTGCGCTCGAACCCGAGGTAGCCACGGCGGACCACCTCGTCGCAGGTGGTGCGGTACGAACCAACACCACCGGCGTACGGCATGAACACGCGCGGCTTGCCGGGCACGTTGGCGCCGACGTACCAGGAGTTCGCCTTGAGCATCAGGGAGATGTCGCCGTAGTCGTTGGTGTGCTGCACCCACGAGTCCTGAGCGGTCTGGGTTGGCTCGATGGTGGTGAAGCCTTCGCCGCGGAGGTTGACGATGCAGTCCGTGATCCAGTCGACGTGCTGCTCGATCGAGATGATCATGTTGGAGAGCACCGACGGGCTCTGCGGGCCGGTGACCATGAACAGGTTCGGGAAGTCCTTGGCCATGAGGCCGAGGTACGTGTGGGGGCCGGCTTCCCACGCCTTCTTCAGCGTGTTGCCGTTCCTGCCCTCGATGTCCACACTCACCATGGCACCCGTCATCGCGTCGAAGCCGGTGGCGAACACGATGGCATCGAACTCGAACGACTCGTCCTGGGTGTCGATGCCGGTCTCGGTGATCGTCTTGAGCGAGTTCTTGCGGATGTTGACGAGGCGCACGTGCTCAAGGTTGTAGGTGGCGTAATAGTTCGTGTCCACGCACAGGCGCTTGGTGCCGATGGGGTACGTCTTCGGGCAGAGGTCCTCGGCCGTCTCCGGGTTCTTCACGGTGGCGCGGATCTTGTTGCGCACGAACTCGGCGAGGTACTCGTTTGCGATGGGGTTGATCATGTGGTCCGAGAAGCAGCCGAGGAACTCGACGAGGCCACTCTTGGCCCACGCTTCTTCGTAGATGCGGTTGCGCTCCTCGTCGCTCACGCTCAACGCGCTCACGGTGGTGGGCGTGTGCTTCACACCGCCAGCGGATTCGCGCTGGGCCTGGCGGAAGCCGTCACGGTCGGACCAGTACTCGTCGAGAACGGTTTCGGGAACGGGTCCGTTGTACGCGGGGATCGAGAAACTGGGCGTGCGCTGGAACACGGTGAGCGACTTGGCCTGCGACGCGATGATCGGGATGGACTGGATGGCCGACGACCCGGTACCGATGACCGCGACGCGCTTGCCGGTGAAGTCCACGCCCTCGTGCGGCCAGCGACTCGTGAGGTAGGTGGCCCCCTTGAAGCGGTTCTTGCCCTCGATGTCTACATCCTTGGGCACCGACAGCGTGCCGGAGGCCATGACGTAGTACTTGGCCGTGATGGTGTCGCCCGTGGAGGTGTGGATCGTCCAGCGCTCGGTCTTGTCGTCCCACTTGGCGGACTCCACCTTGGTGGTGAACTCGATGTCCTTGCGGAGGTCGTAGCGCTCTGAGATGTGCTGGGCGTACTTGAGTAGTTCGGGCTGGGGCGAGTACTTCTCGGTCCACTTCCAGTCCTTCTCGAGCTGGGGGTCGAACGTCATCGAGTACTCGACGCTCTGGATATCTACGCGTGCGCCCGGGTAGCGGTTCCAGAACCAGGTTCCGCCCACATCTGTGCCGGCCTCAAGCACCTTGACGGAGAAGCCGAGGGGGCGAAGTTTGTAGAGCAGGTACATGCCGGAAAAGCCCGCACCCACCACCACGACGTCCAGTTCCCGCTGCGATCCACTGTTCGACATCTGAAATCCCCTCGTTCCCGGTCGGCCCATCCCGTGGTCGACAACACGAGGATTCTCGCACAGGGACCCCCGCCGTCTACCAGTCGCCCCCGGAGAACGTCGGTGTGTGGGACGGGACTTTCCGGAGGCGTCAGGCGCCGGAAGCCGCCGGGTAGGTGAGACAGTCGACTGCCCGGTTCTCGAGCGGGTTCTCCTCGGCAGTTATCTTCCACCCGATGCAGGGCGGGATCGGGTTCTTCGGGCCGTCGTCGCTGTCGAAGCCGAGGTTCTTCCAGGTGCCGTAGAACTCGGCGACGGTCTCCTTGCTGAAGATCGCCGGTGCCATGAATGCGCCGGTTGCGCCATTGATGAGCCCGAAGTGGATGTGAGCACCCTCGCTGCCCTTGGGCAGGAACATGTAGCCGATCACGTCACCCCTGCTGACGCGATCGCCCTCCCTGACAGCGATGAAGGTGTGGTAGAAACCGGGCGACGGTTCCTTGACCAACGGCTCGATGCTGTACTCGAAGTCAATGACGGACGTGCCGTCGGTGGCGATGGAGAGGTTGATCCCGTACCGATCGTCTTCGCCGACGGCAAGGGTGTCGGTGACGCTGCTCACGATTCCGTCGGCCACTGCGTAGATCGGCGGGTAGTTGCTCGGGGCGGTGCCGCCCTGGGGCCACTCCTCGAAGCCCGTCCCGAACACGATGTGGGCACCCGGGTGCGGGGACACAGCGTTCCTGCCCTTGAACGGGAAGCCCGAGCGAATGAGCACGGTGTCCACGGGCAGGCGATTGCTCGGGCTCTCCCGGAACGAATTGATGCTCGGAAGGCCGTTCGCGGCCGTCGTACCGGTGGTGGACGTGCTGGCTGGCGCGGTGGTCGTGGTGAGCCCCGCAGGATCGGGCGACGACGATCCGCATGACGAGAGGGCGATCGCGGCCGTGACGGCGAGGACGATCGGACGGACGCAACGTCGGGCGGTGGAAGCGGAGGGCACGGTGCAACTGTAGTCAGCGGCGAAGACCCTGCAGGATCGGCAGCATGCCGTCGGCTAGTCGCATGGCGCCGGCGTAGGTGACGTGGTCCGTGTCGAGGTAGACCAGCTCGCCATCGACCCATTGCGAGCAGCCGGTGGTGCACAGCAAGGGGATGGGGTCAACGACAATCAGGTGTTCGGTGGTTGCTGCGACCCTGCGCTCCGTGACGAGGAGTTCGGCACTCCTGAGTCGTGCGGTCTCCAGGCTCAGGTGCGCATCCGTGGGCCGGACGCGGCCACGCAGAACGGCCAGCAGGGAAGTTCTGTCGAAGGGACTCGTGGGGAAATCCGGCTCTGATGACAGGAGGATGACCTTGGTGCCCACTCGGTTGAGGGCATCGACCACGTTGCGCAGGCCTCGCTCATACAGGTTGTACGCCTCGACGCTCGTCTGCGCGCGACGTCCGCGCTCGTCGAAGACTCTGAAGCGGTCCGGCTGGTTATGTCGCCAACCGCTTATCCGGCCGTTTGCGTACCCGGCAAGAATCACGATGGCCGGTGGATGAGCAAGCAAGTTCTGGAGCGTCGATCGTTGCCAGGCGGCACAAAGTTTCGGGTCAACTGTTGGCCCGCTCAGGAAATTGCACCCGTTTCTGTACAGCAGTTCGAGTTCGAACCCCTGGGGGGCGAAACGATCACCGAATGCCTTCGTCACCCCGCGGGCATGCGAATCCCCGACGATCACGACTCGAGGGGCATTCGCTGCGTCCGGCCCGGTTGGCGTGTAGTGCACCTGAAGGCGTCCGCCGTTGGCGGCCACCGTCGGTTCGCCCGCGGGCAGGTCTGGATGTGGACCCATGGAGTAAGTCCGCAGGTTCCGCCTCCACTGCGACTCGTTCGAGCGAGCCACCTGCCGCCCCACTGAATACGGCACGGCCACGCAAATCACGATGAGCACAGCCGCCCATACGCCGGTGATGCGCTTGTTCCGTCGGAATGGCTCCTCCACGAACCGGTGGGAGAACGCCGCAAGCACGAGCGCCACGAGTGCGGCGAGGCTGAACGCGAAGGGGTTCTCGCCCCACCGGTAGCGCGCAAACACGATGAGCGGCCAGTGCCAGAGGTACCAGCCGTAACTCAAGTCGCCGAGGCGTACTACGGGTTGCCACCCAAGGAGGCGACGCAATGGAAGCAGGTCCCGCCCGAACTCGAGCAGTATCACGGTTGCGGTCACAGGCAGGATCGCAGCGACTCCAGGAAAAGCTGTGTTCTTTCCGTAGACGAACGTCGCGGTGATCAGCGCGACAAGGGCTACAACCGCGAGTATCTGACGAACAGCAACGGGAAGGACGATCCGTGCATTTCCTACGCCGCGTGAACGATGCGCGGCCCAAGCGACGAGGAGCACGCCGACAGCGAACTCCCAGATGCGGGTGAATGGATTGAAGAACGCGAACTGCTGCGGCTGCCAGATTCCTTGCACGCGCCACCGCCGGTTGACCATCAGGTAGTTGAGGATCAATGAGCCAAGCGAAATGACAGTCATTACGGAGAGGAACCACACCGTCAATGCGGCTCGTCGACGGAAGAGCACCGCACAGAGCATGAGGAGCAACAGCGGCAAACCGAAGTAAAACTGCTCCTCTAGCGAGAGCGACCAGGTGTGCAGCAGCGCATTCTGCTCGGCGTCCCCGGCGAAGTAGTTGCCCGACAATCCGTAAATACGGAGGTTGGCGAAGAAGGTGGATGTTGCACGGGCCGTGCTGGTTGTCGAGATGAGCACCTCGCCGAACGGGCCGATGGCAGCGGCGAGCAGCACCGTCACCGTCGTCGTGACGGCGAGTGCGGGCAGCAGGCGTCTGGCGCGGCGGGAGAAGAACACCCACAGCCGCACCCGTCCGGTGCTCTGGGCTTCACCCAACAGGAGGCCACCCATGAGGAACCCAGAGAGCACGAAGAACACGTCGACACCGATGTAGCCGCCCGTCACCAGACCTGCGTGGTAGAGCACCACGATCAGCACGGCGATGGCGCGGAGGCCCTGAATATCGGGCCGGAACGAGCTCGCCAACGTCGCTGCGGCCCGATCGTCCTGCTGCAGATCCACTTAGCGACCCTACTGAAATAGCGAGACTCGTCGGTGCACCGTGAAGACTCGGTTTCAAGGGTGTTCCGTGTGGTTTCATCGATCCATTGCCACGTGGAGGGAGCAAGCCGGGCATCGACGATTGCGGACCTTGCCCGTCGCCATGGCGTTGCGCCACGCGACTAGGCGCGCCTTGCGCTCAGGGCTCAGCCCGCCGGGGCGACGACGTTGTTGCGGATGGTGCCGATCCCCTCGATCCACGATTCGACGACATCGCCCACCTGGAGGTAGCGGGGCGGCTTGCGTGCCGCTCCGACCCCTGCTGGCGTGCCGGTGAAGATGACGTCCCCGGGCAGGAGCGGGAGAACGGCCGAGAGCTGCTCGACCAGTGCGGGGATTGAGAAGATGAGGTCGTTGGTACGCGATTGCTGCATCACCTCGCCGTTGACCCGGCAGCCGAGCTCGAGATTGCCGGGGTCGGCGAACTCGTCGGGCGTGACCAGACAGGGTCCGATGGGCCCGAATCCGCGGAATGACTTGCCGAGGGAGAACTGCGCACCCGCGGCGCGCTGGACGGTGCGCTCAGAGAAGTCCTGGCCGATCGCTAGCCCGGCGATGTGGCCCCATGCGTCTGCCGCGCTCGCCCGGTCGGCGCGTTTGCCGATGATCGCAACGAGTTCCACCTCCCAGTCCATCGTATTCCCCGGACGCTCGACCGGGTCGAATGGACCGGCGAGGCTCGCCGGGAACTTGGTGAAGGTGGCAGGGATGCGGGGGATCTCCATTCCCGACTCCTCGGCGTGCGCCCGGTAATTGAGTCCGATCGCGAAGACCTGGCGCGGTGCTGGAACCGGGGATCTGAGCGTGGCCTCATCAATCGGTGTGGCCATCGCTGGGTTGAGCGTGTTCGCGAAGACGCGGAACGCGTCCCACTTCTCGTACAGCGCCTGGGGGCTGCTCGAGAACCAGCCGTTCGAGGAGCGCTGGACGTCGATGCCCCCTCCGTTCGCGAGGATCGTTGCCCGTCCACCCACGTTTGCCAGCCGCATGTCAGTTCTCCCACGTCGGGGGCAGAGACTTCTATAGGGGATTGGATGTCGTCAAACCAGTCCGGGGATCTGCAACAGATGCCTCGCCGTCAACAACGCAATTCACCCGATGCTGCCAGCAGGTCGGGATCAGCCCAGTGAAACGGCCGGAACCGCTGGTGGCAGGTCCATCAGTGCACGGGTGTCCTCGAGCGGGGTGGAGGGCACCCGGATGTAGCCACGCTTGGGGCGATCGAGGTCGAACGAGACGAAGAGGATGAAGATCACGAACAGGGCGGCGACCACGGTGATTCCGATACCCCGGCCGATCATGCTCAGGTACATGGCGAGCACCGCGAGGGCGACCGCGCTCCCGATGATCTCGAGCAGCAGCACCGGGGTGGGCACGAGGTTCCGGAGCGACGCGACTCGGTCCGCGTGAACGTCGAACATCGGGTTGAGCGACTCGACGTACAGTCGGGACGCGTTGCCGATTGGGTCGGCCGCAAGCGCGACACCCGCCTCGGTCCAGAGTCGGCGCTGGAGCGAGGCGATCAGGGTGCGGGAGGCCTCGAACCGAGCGGATCTGGGTACCTGGTTGGCCAGGGCGATCGCGACGTCTGCGTAGTCCTTGAGCAGCGCGAGCGAACGGCTGCGGGCAGGCTCGGTGAGGGTCTGCGCACGTAGGTATGTGGTGCCGATGTCGTCGGCCTCCCGAACCACGAGCGAGCGGCGCTCCTCGAATCGATCGACGGCCATTGCGAGACCGAACGCCAGCAGCAGGGCGACGAGTCCGAGGAGGGAGCCCTGCACCACCCCGACGGGGCCCTTCAGAGCTTCGGGGTGGTGCAGGCGCCTGCCGGCCAACAGCCCGAGGAACGACAGGCCACCGATGATCAGGACGAGGAGGCTGATGAGGACCCACGTGTTCAGCCGGAAGAAGATCATCCCTTCATTCTGTCGAGTAACGGTCCCTCGGGCGCGGACAACCGAGGTGGCCTACCATCGAGTTATGGGTCCGATGGAGGGAATCAAGGTTGTGGAGATGGGCTTCTGGGTGGCCGCACCGGCCGCTGCAGCGATCCTCGGCGACTGGGGTGCGGACGTCATCAAGGTGGAACCGCTCACCGGCGATCCGTATCGAGGCTTCCGGACCTACTTCGAACTGACAATCGGGCGTGCCGAGAACCCGCCGTTCGAGGTGGACAACCGCGGCAAGCGAGGAATCGCCCTCGACTACACCACGGATGAGGGCAAGGCCATCCTCATGGACCTACTCGAGGACGCGGACGTGTTCGTCACGAACGTGCGCCGGGACGCGCTGCTGAGGAATGGCCTCGATCACGAGACGATCAGCAAGCGCTTCCCCCGCCTCGTCTACGCCTGTCTGACGGCGCTCGGACTCGAGGGCCCGGAGGTGAACCGGCCGGGCTTCGACGTGGGCATGTTCTGGTCGCGGTCGGGTGTCGCAGCGTCGCTGGCACTGCCGGGTCAGCATGTGCCCAGCCAGCGGGGTGGCATGGGGGACCACATGACCGGGATTGCTGCAGCAGCAGGGATCTCGGCGGCGCTCTTCCAGCGCGAGCGAACGGGGAATGGCCAGGTGATCACCACCGCGCTCATCCGTCTCGGTAGCTACATGATGTCGTTCGATCTCGCGTGCGCCATCAAGTTCGGGCTCGAGACCGTTGCGGCGGATCGCTTTGCCCCCGCGAACCCGATCACGAACTACTACATGGCCAAGGACGGCCGTCAATTCGTGCTGCTCGGTGTGGAGCCAGACCGACTCTGGCCGGTGATGCTGCGGGCGTTCGAGCGGCCCGAGTGGGCAAGCGATCCGCGGTACGCCGATACCGTTGCCCGGGCCGAGCACACGAGGGAACTGGTTGCTGAGCTCGACGAATTGTTTGCCACGCGAACCAGGGACGAGTGGGCCGAGCGTTTCGATGCCGAGGGTGTGTGGTGGGCTCCCGTCAACCGGGTGGATGAACTGGTGAACGATCTGCAGGCGCAGTTAGCCGGGTGCTTCGTGCCGGTGCCCCAGCAGGACGGGACGGTGCGTGACATGCCCGCAACGCCGGTGACCTTCCTCGATTACACGGTCCAGCCGAGGCTGCCCGTGCCCGAGGTGGGCCAGCACACCGAGGAAATCCTCATAGAACTGGGCATGTCCTGGGACCGCATCCTCGAGCTGAAGGACAAGCGCGTCATCAACTAGGCGCTGATCAGGCGCCGAAGACCACCTTCGACGCGGTCTTGCCGAGCAGTTCCACGCGTCCGGGGATGTGGCCGTTCAGGGGCAGGTTCACCGTGAAGCCGTCAATGCCGAGAGCGAGATCGGAGGCGAGGCGCTCGCCCACAGTGTCGGGGTCTCCCACGATGAAGCGGTCAACGATCGAGTTGCGCTGTTCGGTGTTCATCGACGAGAGATCCACTCCACGCGCCAGCATGCCTGCAGCCAGATCGGCTTCGGCCTCTGCGGACGTGGGGGCAATACACACCGAGCGCTGCCACGACACCGTGACGGTGGAGCGGTCGCGGCCGAGTGTTTCGCAGTGGCCTGCGAGAGCATCGAGCTTGCGGGGGAGTTCGTTTGCCATGCAGATCAGGTTTGACTCGTCTGCGTACTGGGCGACCATCCGCAGGGTCTTGCGCTCCCCACCGCCGCCGATCATCACGGGGATACGCGATATCGGCGGGGGAGAGTTCACGATGTCGACAGCGGTGTAGTGCTTGCCCGACAGGCTGACCTTTTCATCGCGCAGCATCGGGACGACGATCTGCAGCGCTTCCTCAAGCTTCTCGAACCGGTCAGTAAACGTGCCGAACTCGATGCCGAACGCCGTGTGCTCCAGCTCGAACCAACCGGCACCGATGCCAAGCTGGCCGCGGCCGTTCGAGACGATGTCGAGGGTGGTGATGGTTTTCGCGAGCACCGCAGGGTTGCGGTAGGTATTGCCGGTAACGAGCGAGCTGAGGCGAACCGACTTGGTCTCGCGGGCCAGGGCGCTGAGCAGCGAATAGCACTCGAGCATGTACGCGTCGTGGGGGCCGAGGAAGGGCAACTGGTAAAAGTGGTCCATGACGAGCACGGTGTCGAAGCCGGATGCGTCGGCCTCCCTCGCCTGGCGGGCGATTGTGTCGAAGAGCTCGGCCGCACCGACCCCCGGATAACTGAAGTTTGGGATCTGGTAGCCAAGGCGGGTCATGGCTGGTCACGGTACCGGCGCTCTCAACCCGCTTGGTGAAGTAGGTCACACTTCGGCCACAATGGACACGTGATCAAGCACTATCTCGCCGCCCGCAAGGAACTCACCTCGAAGGGCGCACCCTTCGAGGTCGCCACTGTCGAGGTGCGCGGCCTGCCTCTCAAGGCATACGCCAACGCCCCGGCAAACCTCCGTCTGATGTGGGAGGCCTCCGTCGCGTTCGGCGACAAGGACTACATCGTCTACGAGGACGAGCGCTACACGTACGCCGACATCCACGCGCAGGTCCGCAAGCTTGCGGCCCACCTGGTGAAGCACGGTGTCACCCCGCAGAGCAGGGTTGCGATCGCGATGCGGAACTACCCCGAGTGGGTCGTGGCGTACTGGGCCACGGTGTCCCTCGGTGCTGCGGTGGTCGGCATGAACGCGTGGTGGACCCCGCCGGAGATGGAGTACGGCCTCAACGACAGCGAGCCGAGGGTGATCCTCCTCGACGACGAGCGCCTCGAGCGCCTCTCGCACATGCCGGCGCAGCGCCCCATGCACATCATCGCCGTGCGCACCGACCGCCCCATCCCCGGGGACGGCGTTCGCTGGGAACAGGTCATGGAAACCGCCGATCCCGGCTCGCTGCCGCCAGTGGAGATCGACCCGGACGACGACGCCACGATCTTCTACACCTCGGGGACCACCGGCTTCCCCAAGGGTGCTCAGCTGACACATCGTGGCTCGATCAACAACATCATGAACCTGAGCGCGATGTCGGCCACCGTCTCCCTCGCGGAGCAGAAGGGGATTGCAGCGGGCGAGATCCCGGCGCCAACGGTTGCGCCGACGCCGCGCCCGATCGTGTTCATGGCGCCGACGCCGCTGTTCCACGTCACGGCGTGCAACTGCCTGCTGCACCCGGCCACTGCGATCGGCGCGAAGATCGTCTTCACGTACAAGTGGGACCCGGGTCGTGCGCTCGAGCTGATCGAGCGGGAGAAGGTCACGAACTTCTCCGGCGTACCCACCATGAGCCGCGAACTGCTCCTGCACCCCGACTGGGCCACGCGGGATACGTCGTCGATCCAAGGGATGGGCGGCGGCGGCGCAGCCCTGCAGCCGGACCTCGTGAACAAGATCGCGGGTGCTCTGAAGGGTGGGGCCCCGGCAACGGGCTACGGCATGACCGAGACCCACGGCATCATCACGGCCAACTCGGCCCGCTTCTTCATCGACAAGCCCGAGTCCTGCGGCCCGAATGTGCCGACGCTCGAGGTGAAATTGGTGGACGAAGAAGGCAACGACCTTCCGGCCGGTCCCAACACGGTCGGCGTGCTCTGTGTGCGCGGCGCCGTGGTCATCAAGGGCTACCTCAATCGCCCCGAGGCCACGGCCGACAGCATCCGGGACGGCTGGCTGAACACCGGCGACATCGCCCGCATCGACGAGGACGGCTTCATTTACATCGTGGACCGCGCGAAGGACATGGTCATCCGCGGTGGCGAGAACGTGTACTGCAGCGAGGTCGAGACCGCGATCTACCACCACGACGCCGTCGCCGAGGTTGCCGTGTTTGGCATTCCCGACGAGCGACTCGGCGAGGAGGTTGCTGCTGTCATCGTGCTCGCGGCAGGTCACACGCTCACGCAGGAGCAACTGCGCGAGTTCCTCTCGGCGAGCCTCGCCAAGCACAAGATCCCGGCGAAGGTGTGGTTCCGTGACGAGCCCATCCCACGCAACGCGAGCGGCAAGTTCTTGAAGCGCGAACTGCGCAAGGAGCTCGTCGGCTCGTAACTACCGCACGATGTGCACCGCATCCACCTGCACGGCGAGCTTGCCGTCGGGCCGGTAGATGCGGGCTGTCGTGGTGGCGGTGGTCCGTCCGAGGAAGCCCACCTCGGCCTCGACAGCGATGTCGGTACCCGACGCAGCGATCGGGCGGACGAACAGCACCCGCATCTCGGCGGGTCGGTAACGGTGGCCGCTGCCGGCAAGGCTGCGTATGGCGAGTTCGCACGCACGCTCGCCGATCACGCCGCCGACACCACCGTGGACGCCATCCCGTTCGTTAGCGAGATGCGCCCCGGCACGCACGGTGAGGCGCACCCGACCCGACTCAGACGAAAGCACCTGGGTGCCGAGCACCTGATGGATCGGCGAGGCGGTCCACTCGTGGGGCACCGGGGGTTCTGTCGGCTGCGGGGGCGGAACCTCGTCGGTCACCACCCCGCCGCCCTGCTCGCCGCCGGAGAACACCGCAAAGCGCGCGCTGTAGCGCGAGACAAGCTCACCCGAGGGGAGCGAGGCCGTTCCGGTGCAGAACGCGCTCGACGGCACGAGGTCCACCTCGCCGATCCGTCCGACGATCGGCCCCGCTCCGGGCTCGATCGGGCGCAAGAACTCGAGATGCATGTGGCTCGTGACCATTCGCTGGTGCTCGTCGAGGTACGTGCTGATCGCGCTGCCGATCACGTGGTCGAGCAGGAGACAGAGCACGCCCGCCGGGAGGGCTCCGTCATCGTCGAGGATCGCCGGTGGGGATGTCTGCACCACGGTGAGGGTGTCCCAGTCGGTCTTGCCGACACCGAAGAGGTGTTCGGCCGGGGTCTCGACGCTCTGCTGGGGGTGCACGATGGAACATCGTGGCCGCAGAGCAGTCGGGGACACAACTCAGGGCCGGGCGTGGCACGATTCCCGGGCGGGTATCGACGGACGGGGGCGATTCGGTGGGCTATCGGTTTGACACGGAGTGGGAGGCGGCGGTTGCACCGCTGCTGCGGGCTATGGAGCGGGCACCGAAACTGCCGGTGGGCGATGCCCTCGGGCGGCGTGCCGCAATCGACGGGATGATGGCCACGTTCGGCGAGCAGCGTGCAGTTGTCACCGACGTGGACGTGGCGACCTATCGGACCAACTCTTTCGACGGTGCGCAGGTCGAACTGCGCTGGTACTCCAAGCGCGGATCGGACGCAACGAATGCGGTGCTCTACCTGCACGGTGGCGGCATGATCTGCGGCTCGCTCGACATCTACGACAGCCTCGTACGCAACTCGGTGTCGAAATCCGGGATACCGATGCTCGCTGTCGAGTACCGACTCGCGCCCGAGCACCCTCACCCAACACCGGTGGAGGACTGCTTCGCCGCACTGGCGTGGTTGAGCGAGCAGGCAGCAGTGCTCGGTGTGGACCCCTCACGCATTGCGGTGTACGGCGACAGCGCTGGCGGCGGCCTAGCGGCGGGGACGGCGCTGATCGCCCGCGACCGTGGCGTCCCGCTCGCACGGCAGATCCTCGTGTACCCGATGATCGACGACCGCACGGAGGTGGACCCCGCGCTCGTCCCGTTCCTGATGTGGACCTACGAGGACAACGAGACCGGTTGGCGGGCACTGTTGGGTGACACCTACCGAACCGAGCACGTGTCCCCGTACGCAGCGCCCGCGCGGGCGGCTGATCTCTCTGGCCTTGCGCCGGCGTATATCGAGGTGGGCGAGCTCGATGCGTTCCGGGACGAGAACATTGCGTACGCCCGGCGTCTCGCACAGGCTGGAGTGTCGGTCGAGCTACACGTGCACCCCGGTGTCCCGCACGCCTTCGAGGCGCTCGCCCCCAAGGTGGCGGTCGCCCGGCGCTCGGCCGCCGACCGTCTTCGCGCGCTCACGTCGTTCTGATCGCCGCTCAACTGCGGGTTGTTCCCGTTGACCGCCCGGTGCAGGCCATTTAGGGTCTGGGTACGAACGGTCGTTGGGGACGACCGGTCGATCAACAATCGGGGGGACTGTCGTGCGTGTCGGGGCCTGCATCTTCAACCAGAACTACACGGATTGGGATCGGTACGAGGCCGAGGAGCGCGGCGAGACCGTGCCCGCCCGGCCCCAGAAGTCGGACCGTGAGGTGTTTGCCGAGGAGATCAACCTTGCTCGGATCGCGGACCAGACCGGGTTCGATGCGGTATGGACGATCGAGCACCATTTCACTCCATACACGATGGTGACCAACCCGTTGCAGTACCTCACCTACATCGCCGGGATCACCGAGCGCGTCGATCTCGGGACCATGGTCACCGTGCTGCCGTGGCACAACCCGGTACGGGTGGCGGAGGACGTGAACATGTTGGACGCGTTCCTCGGCGAGGGCCGTGAGGTGATCCTCGGTGTCGGGCGGGGGCTTGGTCGCCGCGAGTACGCAGGGCTGTCGATTGACCAGGGCGAGGCGCGTGGCCGCTACGACGAGAGCATTCAGGTGCTCAAGCAACTGCTGGCCACCGGCGAGTGCACCTTCCACGGCGAGCACTACGACATCGAGGGGCTCCGCTTGCGGCCGCAACCTGATCGCGACCTCAGCCACAACCTCTGGTCCGCGGGCGGTACCCCCGAAACGGTCGAACTGATCGCGAAGCACGACGTGCGACCGCTGATCATTCCCACCACGAGTCTCGAGATGGCGCTGCAGACGGCACAGGCGTACACGTCGCTCCGCCACCAGGCGGGCCACGGCAGTTCCACGCACACCAAACTGGCGCTGTGGACCTACGTCGCCGAGACTGAGGAGGAGGCGCGACGCGGAGCCGAGCAGTACATGGTCGAGTACTCGGATTCGGCGATGCGCCATTACGAACTGCTCGGTGATCACTTCAAGAACATCAAGGGGTACGAGGCCTATGCCGCCGGTTCCGAGGCGCTGGCGGCAGATGCGTCGCCGTTCCTGCGGGGGTTCTTCAACTCGCATCCGTGGGGAACGCCCGAGCAGACCATTGCTCGCGCAACCGAGCTCGCCGAGGCCTTCGGCACGGACGAGATCATGTTCATCTTCAAGTACGGCGGCATGCCGATCGAGCTGGCGGAGCGGAGCATGAGGCTCTTCGCAAAGGAGGTTCTGCCTGCCCTCCACGAACTGCAGCCTGCGCCGATGCAGGTCGCCCTCGCCTGAGCCCGGGGGCCAACGGCCCTGCTTTCGGTGCCCCGACCCTGACCGAGTACGTTCGGGTGCTGGTTGCACGCTGCAGAAAGGGTCCTGTCGCTGATGTCCGTCCCGCTCGTGGAAGCAGAGATCGAGGCCGGTGGTCGTTTCGGCTACCGCCCCGAGTTCGACGGTCTGCGCGGGGTGGCGATTCTCGGGGTCGTCATGTTCCACTATTTCAGGAACTGGTTTCGAGGCTCGATCATCGGCGTCGATCTGTTCTTCGTGCTCTCCGGGTTTCTCATCACCCGATTGCTCTTCGAGGAGCGTCGGAAGTACGGGAACATCTCGCTCCCGGATTTCTACGCCCGAAGGGTGGGCCGTCTCTTCCCCGGGCTCGTCGTCGTGTCGCTCGTCCTTCTCGTCGGCGACCGGCTGTTCATCGTGGACTCCAACTTCCGCGCACTCGTGAGTGGCGCCATCGGGGCGGTCACCTTCACGACGAACTGGCTCCGTGTGGCGGGGGTGGACACCTCCGAGTTGAGTCACCTCTGGTCGATTGCCATCGAGCAGCAGTTCTACTTGCTGTGGCCCCTAGTGGTGCTCGCTGTCGGTGTGAGCGTGCGCCGCATTAACCGTATGTCGGCGGCGATCGTCGTTGCTGCGGGGGTCAACCTGTTGGTGAGGTCGCTTGCTGGCGTCGGCCCAGGTTCGCCGTCCCTGTTCAACGGGCTCGACACCCATGGCATGCTCACCCTGGGTGCCGGCTGCTGGCTTGCCACAACGCTCACCGCGGAGAACCGGTGGGGCAACCGTCAGGTACTGCTCACCGTTGGCCTTCTGCTCGCAGTTGCGGCGCGATGCGTACTGGTGGTCATTCCCGATACCGAGGTGTTCTACCGCACGTGGGCGCGCGGCGGGGCGCACCTCACGGCGGTTGCCATGGTGGTGGTGCTCGTTGCGGCGAAGGAACTTTCCTGGATGCGGTTCCTGCTGTCGCGGCGAGCGCTGATGTGGCTCGGTCAGCGCGCCTACAGCATGTTCCTCTGGCACCAGCCCGTGAGGTCGTACCTGCCGATCGGCCCCGTGAGCGGCCTTGTGCTGCGCAACCTGGTGTTCCTCGCTGTCAGCGTCGTCGTGTCCGAATTCAGTTATCGACTGGTGGAGCAGCCGGGGCGGAAGTGGATCGTCAACCGGTTCAGCCGTCGTGGCCGACAGGCGGCCCCAGCCTCTGTCTGAGATGCAGCCCGGGCCACTTCGGCCTCCTCCGCATCGCGTGAGTCAGTCGAAGGCGAAGTTCGACATGTGCACGGGGCGCAACCGTCTGCCGATGCTGCTGGACGCCCGGGCAATCGCGTAGGCGACGAACGGGATGGCGAGCAGCAGCACGATGGTGAGCCACGGGACAATCGGCCCCTCTGGCCGTTGCTCGCCCGACTGACTGGCGTGGATGACGACGATCGACGGTACGAGCCCCACCGGGATGGCGAGCATCACGCCGAAGGCGCTGAGCACGAATGCCCGCAGGCCGCTGAGCGACGACAGCGTGCCGGGTTTCGCGCCGATGGCAACGAGCACGTCGCGCTCGTCCTTGCCCTCTGTGGCGCTCAGGGCGAGACCAATGGCAACGATGAGCAGTGTGATGACCAGCACGCCGAGTGCGATCGCTGCCTCGATGGTGCCGCTAGTGATGGCTGGTTGGAAGTATGAGTAAGAAATGTTGAGCGACGTGCCTGCGAAGTTTCGTCCGACGTCGCCGTACGACAGGAAACTGAGCTCAACGCGTTGTTCCTCACTGATTCGATGCGGCAACGTGTACTGCACGCCGACCTCGTGGATCGGCAGCCCGAGCGCTGCAGCCTTGGTCTCGGTGATGAGGAAACTGCCGAACCCGTAGTAGCGCAGGGCGTCCCGGTTGGTGGCGGCTTGGACAGTCACGTCACCCGAACGCGTGCGGAGCCTGAGGTTGAGCAGGTTCGCCCCCGGCTCCTGAATTTGTCCGTCGGCCCACTGACCCGGCTCGCCGATAGCGAGGATCCCGTTCTGGGTGAGGCTGGCGCGATCGTCGTCGCTCAGACCGATGAGTTTCAGTAGTTCGGTGGTAGCGACCCGGATCGCACCGGGCTCCTGGAGAACCAGGGCGTCTGTGACGGGGGGGGCCGACGGGTCGACGGGCGCGGCGTCAAAGGTCGCCCACCGCAAGGGAGCCTTCTTGGCGCTGCCGAGGATTTCCTCCACCTCACGTGCAGTCGCCGCATTCGGTTCAGCGAGCACGCAGGGTTCGGTGATCGAGGTCTGCTCCACGTCGGCACTCTGTGCTCCACCCGGTACCCGGTTCGGGCAACTATTCGCGGACAGGATCACGACGTTGTCGGGTAGGAAGGCGTTCGTCGCACCGCTGTGTGCACGGTCTGTGATCATGAATGTGGATGCGGCGATTCCCACAGCAGCGAACGCTGCGATGGAGGACACGACGGCGGCGGTACGAGGACGGGTGCGGGCGATGCTGCGTGCCGTAAGTCGAGCGGCGCCCCGCAGGCGACGGGCGAGTGGACCGAACACGCTCACGAGGGCGGGCGAAATGCAGCACATGCCGCCGAGGAGCAGCAGTGCACCGAGCGCACCGGAGATGAGGAACACACTCGACTCGCTGCCGCCGCTGCCGTTTCCGCCGGTGACGGCGAGGGTGGTGAGCAGTTCGAGGCCAACGCCGGCGGCGAAGGTCACGATGCCGATGGGCAGCAGACGGCGCGGTACGGACGCGAGTGGGCGGCGCCCAGCGAGTGCATCGAGCACGGACACGCGGGTTGCCGAGCGCGCCGGCAGGTAGGCGGCAACGGTTGATGCGACCGTCGCGATCACTGCGATGGCGATGAGCTGCCCAACCGGGACGCGCAGCTTCGATACGTCTCGCCCGAGCACTGTCGCGAGTGTCGACCTGCTGAAACCGAACCCGAGGCCCAGCAGCACGGCGGACAGGGCGAGGCCACTAGCGGCACTCCAGGCACCCTGCAGGGCGAGCGAGGTGCGCAGGAGCCGGCGCGGTGCGCCGTTGGCGGCCAGTTGTCCAATGGTGACGAGCTGTCGCCGCGCACTCGTGGCGAATGCGGCCGCGACGATGATGGACAGCACGGCGAAGCCCACGACGGCGAACACGCCGCCGAGCAGGAGAACCGGATCCGAGGTTGCTTCGAACTCGTTGCGCTCGGCGGTGTA
>CAFAAJ010000005.1_pt1 | contig 25011 bp, 22 predicted proteins | sample 7267551 | NCBI WGS metagenome assembly CAFAAJ01 (sample SAMEA6813983, study PRJEB35770) | uncultured Acidimicrobiales bacterium | biome: Freshwater; feature: Freshwater reservoir; material: water | place: Czech Republic | collected 2017-08-18 | depth 30m m
CCAAGGAAGTGCTGCTCAGGCGTCGTGTGGTCATCGGCGGTTCCGCGCTGCTCGCCGTCGTTCTGCTCATCGTGATCCTTGTGGTCACCGTGGGGGGAGGCTCCGACAAGACGGCATCCCAGGACTCGGTGCCCACGAGCGATGTGAGCGGCCCCACCGACAGTGCGCTCGGTACCGGGCCGTCAGGAACCGACAGTGTGTCGTCCTCCTCAGTGGTGGGTGCGTCGGGTGTCGGAAGCACCGAGTCCCTGTCGAAGGGTGCAACCGGCCCGGCCGTGTCTGCCGTGCAGCAGGCCCTGCTGTATCGCAACTACGAGGTCACGGTGAGCGGTGTGTTCGACGACGCCACGGTCCTCGCCGTCAAGAAGTTCCAGAAGGACATCAACCTGCCGGTGGTCGGCAAGGCCGGCCCGGCCACCCGTGCGGCGCTCGGCCTGGGCGAACTGCGTGACACCGAGTTCTCCTCGTACAAGCAGGCGGTCACCGCGGTGGTCACCTACCTCAACAAGGGGACCTACGGCCTGCTGCCCAAGGATGCACTCAAGTCGCTGTACGCGTTCCGCCAGATCACCAAGGGCAAGCGCATCGTCTGGTCACTCGAGAACCTCGAGGTGGCCCGGTTGGTTGCCGAGCCGCCGGCCGGTCAGGGAGTGGCAGCGCTCAAGTTGCTCAACCAGTCGACGAAGCGGGAGTACACGCTCACCCTGTGCTTCACGCAGGCCGCCCCCATCCAGTGGTGCGGTCTCTGGTTCTACGACTGACCTCGCCTTCGGGAACCCACTGACACCCCACCGGTAGTGTCCGCCACATGGCATCTGCTCGGTTTCTCCACGCCGCCGACCTCCACCTCGGCGCACCTCTGCAGTCCCTCGGTGGGCTGCTCAGCCCCGCCGCGCACGACCGCATCGTCAGCCTGTCCCGCACATCGTTCGACCGCTTGGTCGAGGTGGCGCTGCGCGAGCGGGTCGAGTTCGTCGTGCTCGCCGGAGACGTCTTCGATTCGTCTGAGCGTGATCCCAGCGCACAGCGACGGGTCATCCTCGGGCTGCGCCGGCTCACCGAAGCCGGCATCCGCGTCTTCATTGCGCACGGCAACCACGACCCATTGCTCGCGCAGTGGAAGGGTCGATCCGAGTTGCCGTCCGGTGTCGAGGTGTTCCCGGTCGGTGAGGTGGCGTCGCACCGGGTGGGTCTCAGCAACGGTGTGGAGGTGCAGGTGGCTGGTGTCAGTTATGGGGCCACCGCCGAGTCCAACAATCTCGTTCCGCTGTTTTCGGGCCTGTCCGGCGGCCCCGTCGTCGGTGTGCTCCACACCAACGTCGGTGGCATCGGGGCACACGGCAACTACGCGCCGTGCAGCGAGGCCGCTCTCGTGGCGGCTCCCGTCAACTACTGGGCACTCGGCCACATTCACGACCGTCAGGTGCATGCCACACCGAAGGGGTTCTGGGCCTATCCCGGCAACTTGCAGGGTCGCTCCACCAAGGCCACCGAGTGTGGGCCAAAGGGTGTGCTCGTGGTCGACCTCGACGGAGGTGGCGGCCTTGCCGAACCGCAGTTCCATGAGTGCGACGTCGTCCGCTTCCTGCGCCTTGATGTCGATATGTCCAGCGCCGAAGACGATCAGCAGGCCCGGGATCTCGTCATGCGGGCCGTCGAGCACCAGGCTGATGCACAGCCCAATCATGCGCTCTTGCTGCGGGTCGAACTCGTGGGTGCCAGTTCTGCTGCAGCGACGATCCTCAAGGGGTTCGACAGCCTCAGGAAAGACGTCGTGCTTGAGGCCGAGCAGGTGCTCGGTGATGGCGCCATCATCAAGATGCGCAACTCGTGCCGACCGGCCATCGATGCCGTCGCCGAGCGAAAGCGAGAGACCTTGCTGGGGAGCGTGCTGAACCGTATGGACAGCGACAGCCGCGAGCAGCTCACCCCCGAGGTTCGAGCCCGGGTTGAAGCCCTGCTCGTCGAGCGCCTCGCGGTGGGCTCGTGAAGCAGCTTCGCCTCACCGGCGTGAGCAATGTCGACTTCGGCCGGCACCGGGGCTTTTCCTGCCTGGGCCTCGACCATGCCTTCGTGGTGGTCTACGGAGCCAACGAATCCGGCAAGTCCACACTGGCCGAGTTCCTCACGTGGTCCATCGGCGGCCCATTTCGCACCTATGCCAACGGAAGCGAGCGGTTCAGCATCGATGGCGTCGATCGGCCGGCACGGGGCCGCGTCGAGGCAGTGTTCGACAGCGAGCGGCTCGATATCGACGCACGGTTCAAGATCATCAAGAAGGGAACCCCCAACGACCTGCGCTCTGGCACCATCGCCGCACGTTCACTCGACAGTGCGGACGCGTTCGGCTCATTGTTCAGCGGGCTCACGCCCGAGGATTACGTGCTCATCTATCGGATCTACGGCGTCGACCTCAGCTCCTCGGGTACCGAGAACGACTTCTCGTCGCTGTTCTCCAGGTTCGCGAGCGGTGGATCCACCTCCACACTCGAGCCGCGCGCTCAGGTGGGTTGGCTCGCCGGCAAGAAAAAGGAACTCGAGGATTTGCGCAAGAGCCGCAACCAGGAGCTGAAGGCACTCGCTGGGCTCATCCGAGACGCCGAGAGGCGGCCCGAGCAGGTGGCGGCCGAGCAGCACAGCATTGTGGTGCTGGCAGATCGCGTTTCCGAAATCGGGCAGCAACTTGCCGCAATGCAGGTCGAGCAGGCGCTGATTGCGCGCGTGATCGCCGGGGTCGGCGCGTTACGGCGCCAGCACGAAGCACGGGCCTCGTTGAGCGCGCTGGCGGAGGTTCCACCGGCATGGGCGGCAGTGCTGCCGTCCGTTCCCGATATCAAGCGCCTGCGCGGCGAATTCGATGACGTGGAAGAGAAGCGGCGTGCAGCGAGCGCGGCTGCTGGCGCTGCCATCACGCGCACGGGCCTGCGTGTGGCCGACATTGAGGGCAAGCAACTGTCCGCGGCCGAGCGTTCCCAGATGCAGGCTGCTGCTGCGGCGGTGCTCGCTGCGGTCACGGCCCAGTCGGCTGTCGAGACGCACCTGCAGCAACTCGTGCTGGAACAGCGCCGTGTCGAGTCCGAGGCGAATTCAGCTGCGGGGTCGGTCGGCTTGTCACGGGAGCAAGCAGAGGCGCTCGCCAATCAGTCGGGTCTCCTCGATGGTGTGACCAACGAAGCGCTGCAGTGGGCCAACGCCGCGCAAGCCGTCGCTCACGCCCGTGCAGACGCAGCCGATGCCGAAGCGGCACTGCAGATCGTGCGCGAGAACGCCCCCGCCCCTTCCCTGCCCCCTTCCCCTGCGCCCGCTCTGAAGTGGGGGCTCAACCCGTTCGTGGTGGCCGCAGTGGTTGCGGTGGTTGGCGTGCTGGGGCTCGTGTCGCCCTGGGCCTCGCTCGGGTCCGGCCTGGTTGCCGCTGTCGTGTTTGCAGTGGTGCGCAGCAACCGCAAGCCGGTGCTGCCCCAACAGGCGCCGGTTACGGTGCCCCCCGCCGCAGCACCACCCGAGGTTGCCGCTCTAGCGGTCCGCATGGGTGTGCTGGCGAGCGCCCGGAGCAACGAGGGCGATCGAGCACGTCGCGTCAGTGAGGTTCTTGCGGTGTATGGGGTGGTGCCGCCGACACCCGAGGATGCTCCCGCAGTCATCGCAGCGTTGAAGAACCTGGCGGGTTTGGTGGACGCTGCTCGGCGCCTCTCGCTCAACCTGAACGACACGCTGGGTGCTGGCGAACGAGCAGCGGGCGAACTGCAGCGCTGTCGCGAGGCGTTCGCCACCATGCTGCGCGAGCGGGGCGCAGAAGGTGTGGTGTCGGTTGACTCGTTCCCCGAGTGGTTGGTGGAGTACGAGAACGCCCTGAAAGCCAGCGAGTCGTTGCAGCAACTCGTTCGTCAGCAATCGGAGCGTGCAGCACAGCTGCAGCCACTCCTCGCACCGATCGCCGATGAGGTGAGCGGCATGTCGCGGGGTGCGTTGCTCGAGCGCTTCACGTCATTCGTCGAGCTGAGTGCCCGGCGCAACAAGGCCGAGCAGGAAGTACGTGAAGCAGGGATCGCTGTCACGGGTGCCGGCATGATCGATGGGCCGGTGCAAGCACTGCTCGAACGCTTCCCCATGGGCGATGGCCTCCCGGCTCAGCAGCGTGAACTGTCCGGGCAGGTGCAGGCGATGGAGGACGAGCGCATTACCGCGACGGAGGAGCGCACGCGGCTCAACGTGGAGTTGGAGGCAACGCTGCAAACCGAGGTGCTCCCCGAACTGCTCCTCCAGCGGGGCGATCTGGAGGAAGCGCAAGCCGAGTCCGAGCAGGACCTTGTTGTCGCGCAACTTGCGCATGAACTGTTGGTTGCCGCCATCTACGACTTCGAGAAGCAGAACCAGGATCCCGTCATCCAGCACGCGCAGCGGCTCGTCGAGCAGGTGGTGCCGTCGTGGGGCACGCTAATCATGGAGCACCCGGCGGGCGGCAAGCCCACGATCACAAGGGACAGCACCAGCGGGCGGTTGTCGAGCGATCGTCTCTCCGACGGGGCGCGTGCCCTGCTGCACCTTGGCATCCGGTTGGCCTTTGCCGAGCGTGACGCCGAACGCCGGGGGCTGGCCCTACCGCTTATCTGCGACGACCCGTTTGCGCACTTCGACGACGACCGCACCCGTGGGGCGCTCGAACTGCTGGGGGATACTTCGAAGCGCCATCAGGTCATCCTTTTCACCTGTGAGACCGCTACGCGAACCCTTGCGGCAGATCTCGGTGCACACGTCATCAACCTCTGACGTCTAGCCCCAGCGATTGATGCGCTCGAGATGAAGAACCGTCTTCACCGGGGCATCGAGGTGTCGCGCCTGCCGAACGGGCGGGGCTCCACCCTGCGCGTCAACCCGTAGGCGGAGTGGGCCGTTCAAGGACGCCCCGAGCCGCGCAACCTTGTTGGTCAGCGACAAAGTGTGGCGCTGCTTCTGCGCTGTCTGAATGCGCTTTCGATCGGTGTTTGTTGCGGTTGGTTTGGCTGGGGCTGGGCTCGCATTGGTCCCGTCGGTTTCGGCGTCGGCCGACACGGGGCCGCGTCCGCCGGCCGGGGCCAACCTCGTGATCAACACAGCTCAGTTGCAGTCGAGCATTTCGTTCCGCAAGAGTTCGTTCACCACCAAGAGCTGTTCATATGTAGAGGGCTCAATCACCGGAACGGGCAAGCGGGCGCTCATGCGCTTCGATGTCTCTGTCGCAAACCGCGGCACGGCGCCGATAGTGCTGGGCAACCCGGTTGGGTCCAGCTTGTTCCAGTGGGGTTCGTGTCATAGCCACTATCACTTCTCCGGGTACGCGGTGTACGAGTTGTTCCGTAGCGACCCGCGTGTGTCGCAGTCGACGCCGCTTGTTGTCGGGCGCAAGCAGGCGTTCTGTCTCTTGGACTACAACGTGGATCCGGGTGCAACGGTCACGCCGGGGCCAGCGGTGTACACGTGCTCAAATCAGGGCATCAGCGTGGGCTGGGCGGATACCTACGGCAGCTATCTCGACGGACAGTGGCTCGACGTAACCGGTGTGGCCCCGGGCGGCTACTGGTTGCGTGTCATCGTGAACCCGTACAACGTGCCGGGCACGGTGTATTACGCGCCGTCGTCCGCAGCAGCGCTGGCGATCCCCGAGTTGAACTACACGGACAACACGGCGGTTATCGCTGTCACCATTCCACGCATCAGATAACTGCGTAGCCAGAGAGCCCGAAAGGGCGTCGGCGCTACACAGTTCGTCGGGCCTCAGTGCTCTAGGAGGCGGGCGATGGCGGCCACGTGACGGTGGTCCGTGCCGCAGCATCCGCCCACCACCTTCAGACCGGGCATGACCGTGCGCAGCACCGCGTACCGGGCGGCGAGGTCGTCGGGGTCTCCGTCGTCCAACTCGGTCATCACGTCGAGTTCAGCGTGGCTCAGTTGCGACGCGTTGGCCCGGAGACCACCAATCCGCGCTGTCCACGCCGAATCGCGCACCGGCACGTTGTCGAAGTGCGCCGGGTGAGCGCAGTTGATCATGTAGTGCTCCGGGTAGGCACCGGTGGCAGCGTCGACTGCGGCGATGGCTTCGTCGAGCCCCATCGACGACGGCAGCCGGCCATCGGTTTCGAGCGTGAACGAGATCACCACCGGGAGCCCGGCTGCCTTCGCGGCGTCAGTAACGCCGATGGCTTCGTCGATGTAGCCGAGGGTGAGAGCGGAAACGAGCTCGGCCCCAGCCGCCGCCATCCGGTCGATCTGGAACGCGTGGTAGTCGGCCGCCTCAGCGGCGCTCATGGTGGCGTCTATGCGGTACCCGTCACCGCGGGGTCCAATAACACCGCCGAGGATGCACGGGCCGCTGCCCGACCAGCCGGCCTTGACGCTTGCGATCAGTTCGATCGACAGGTCGATGTGGCGGGCGAGATCGGTCCGGTCGTGGCCCAGGGTGGCGGCCCAGTCCGGGTTCGCCCGCCAGGTGGGAGCGTCGAGTTCGAGACCCATTTCGTGTTGGGTGGCGATGTCGACAAAGCCGCGGTAGTAGTCGAGCAGCAACTGTCGGCCCGGTTCGTTCGCCACCAGCGGATAGGCCGCAAAGCCCGGAAGGTCGATGCTGTTCTGGAACAGCAGCCACGTTTCGAGACCGCCGTCGGTGATGACGGTGGTGTCGGCGGCGAAGATGTTCGGGCGGTTCGGTGCCATGTGTCTAGCCAACCACATCGGCGACCGTCGTGACGCCCGGGCGGCCCGAGGCGCGGCCGCCGCGCAGGCGATGCCCAGAGCCACCCGCAAGCTTGGACCAACATTGTCGACCGGTACAGTCCCGGCCATGAAGGCACTCGTTGTTGGGGTTCTCGCGCTTTTTGCGTTCTCGGCTTGTTCGGACAACCAGAGCGACGCGAAGGTTGACTTCGAGGTCGTTGCTGACCTCACTTCCCGCCAGACCGACGCACGACGCTTCGATCGCGACGGCCAAGCGACAACGGGTGCTCTCGTCCTCGACGGCAAGGGGCGGGGCGCCAATGGCGACGTGGGCGTGGTGGTTTGGGGGCTCTTCAACTATCGCAACGCCGCTGGTGAGTTCGCACTATCCGTCGAGTTCGACTTCGGCGATGGCAACACGCTGTACGCCTATGCTAACGCCGGACGGACGACGGTCTCGGATGCCGGGGCTCATCTGGAGGCCACCCTGACCATCGTTGGCGGCACCGGGAAGTTCGAAGGTCGCCGAGGCGAGGTCACCTGGGCTGCAGACCGCGCCGTCACCGTCGGTTCGCCGCTCGTGGCAACCTTCCGCGGCCGGTTCGACGCTGACTGACGGCGCTGACTGAAGGCTCTCGTCCCCGCGTCAACCCCTAACCGGGCGGGCTACCCGGCGGGCCAGCACCGAACTGTGTAGCCAGGATGCCGTTTTCGGCACTGTGCCGACACAGTCCGCGTCGGAGCGGTGGGTCAGTTGACCGGTTTCGCCGGCTGCCAGGTCGTACTGAGTCGCGCAACGTCGTAGATGGACTCGATGGTCTCAGTGGTGAGCAGGGTCGGTCGATTCTCCATCCAGCGACGCACGGCGTAGTCGTTGAGGAGTACGTCGACGTCACTAGGGCGACCACGAACGGTGTCGCCGGCAATTCCGGCGAGGACGATCACCGGACGTGCCTCCACCGTGAACCCACAGGAGTTGGAGAGCAGACGGCTTGCTCGTTGAGCCTCGAAGCGTGAGTTGCGCAGATAGTCGGTGCGATGTCCGTTCACCATGAGGACGTTCTCGCTCATCCAGACCTTGGCACGCGGATGTCGCTTCGTGTTGATCGTGAAGACGCCACCGGGCCCGATCACGAGATGGTCGATGTCGCTACCTCGCTCGCCGACGGGAACGGAGTGCAGCACTCGCCACGGGAGCCTCAGGCGGTCGAGCCGTCGACCGACAGAGGCCTCTCCTTTCGCGCCAACACGCCACGCTCGCTCGTCGGTGTGCACGTTGAAGATGCTGGCGAGCAAGTACCGGCCCGGGGACTGGGACAGCACCTCGTCGTGCTTGGCTCGCACCGCAGCACCCGGTCGGTTCGTCGACAGGTCGGCGGCGATTTCGGCGGACGCTTCGAGCTCGGGCGCGACAACGCCTTCGAGGGGGTCTGCATTGACGGCAGCGTCCGTAGCGGCCTGCCCATCCCAGCGCTGCAGCACCTCGTCGAGGGCGGCTTCGTAGCCCGCCGTAACAGACTCGACGGTTCGGGACTTTAGGTCGACGTATCCAACTGCTGTGCCGTCAGCTGTGCGCACGTAGACGCGGTCCTTGCCGTACCGGGTCCATCGGGCTTCGACCAGACCATCCACGGAGTCATTGTCTCCTACTCGGAGGTTGTTGTCAGCGTGCTCGGCCGCGAATGAATCCCTCTGGCTTTTGTAGAGGCTCGGGTTATTGGATTCCAACCAGTTGGTCGGGGTGTTGTGCAGCATAGAACGCTGCTTCGAACTCGGCGGGTGGGACGTCGTTGAGGTAGCCGTGGAGGCGTGCGATGTTGTGCCAGTGGACCCAGCCGAGGGTGGCCAGCTCGACGTCATCCACGGTCTTCCACGGGCCTTGCTGCGGACCGCGGATCAGCTCGGTCTTGTAGTAGCCGTTGACGGTTTCGGCCAGGGCGTTGTCGTAGGAATCGCCGACGGTGCCGATCGACGGAACAGCGCCGAGCTCGGCGAGTCGTTCACCAAATCGCACGCTGGTGAATTGCGACCCGGCGTCGGAATGTGTGACCAAGCCTTCGAGTCGGGTGCCGCGTGACCATGACGCCCTCGACAGGGCGTCGAGGACCATGTCGGTGCGCATGTGCGCGGCGACCCGCCACCCGACGATCATCCTCGAGTACGCGTCGGTGATGAAACACACGTACGCGACCCCCGACCAGGTTGGCACGTAAGTGATGTCGGTCAGCCACAGCCGGTTCGGGCGGTCGGCGGTGAAGTCTCGTTTCACCAGATCCGGTGAACGTGGAGCGCTGTCGTCGCGGATCGTGGTCCGCACCCGACGCATCCTGGTTGCACCCTTGATCTGCATGGCCCGCATCAGCCGGGCGACCTGATCGCGCCCGATCTGATGACCGTCACGCAGCGCGGCCTTCCACAGTTTGTGCGCCCCGTAGACGCGGTAGTTGACGGTCCACACCGCGAGCAGGATCGGTCGCCACACGGCGTCCTGGATCGCTCTCGCGGACGGCGGGCGGGTCTTGCGTGCGTAGTAGGTGGAAGGGGCGATCTTGCAGTCATGCGCTGTGAGCACACGACAGATCGGCTCGACCCCGAACCGTTCCTTGTTGATGTCGATGAACTCGACTATCGCTTCGAGCGGCGGTCGAGCTCCGCCCCGAAGAAAGACGCTGCGGCTTCCAAGATCCCGTTGACACGGCGCAGCTCGCGGTTCTCCGCCTCCAGCTCGCGCATCCGTTGACGGTCCTCGGTGGTCAGACCGGCCTTCTCGCCGGCATCAACGTCAGCCTGTTTCACCCACTGACGAACCGACTCGACGCCGTAGCCCAACTGGTCCGCGATCCGCTGCACCGCGGCGTACCCGCGGCCCTCCTCGCGAGCCAACTGGACCAACCGGACAGCCTGTTCCTTCTGCTGTTCCGTGTACCGCCGATTCTTCGGCAGAACCTTCTTCGATGACATGGCACTCTCCCTACTTCAAAGGTAGAGAACCTCCATCAAAGCCAGAGGGATTCAGTCAGCTTTCCGACGCCATCCTGCCTGACGGTTGAGATCACAATGGGCATGTTGAATTCCCCTCTGGTTTAGCCGCAGACGCGGCTCGTTGATATCGACTACCTCACGCCGCGGTGGCGAACGCCAACTCGTCGTAACGCTGTGACGTGACCTGCACGATCTCTGTGCGGTCCAACTCGATCGCCTCGTTCACCACCCACGAACGCCGGCCATTGTGGAACAACTCCACCCCACCGCCGTGACGCCGCGCGTTCCACTCCTTGCTGGTGAACACACGCAGCACCACACGGTTGCCAACGCACCCGAGCACGAGTGCCGGACGCACCTTGTCTTCGTCACGCTCCTGGTACGGCACGCGTGCCTGCACCACGGTGCCGGGGGTGAGTGCACGCCGGGACACTGGCCGCACGCCGTTCAAGCCCGCCACGAGCCGCTCAGCCGCGTCGTTCTCGTACCGGTGCCGCTGCTGACGCCCGAGGTCACGGGCACGCTTGTTGTTCTTCATCTGTCCGTGCATGGGATCCCCCTGTGGAATCGACCCCGGAGCCGGCCATCGGCCCCGGGTGGAACTTTCCTGACACAGAACATGAAACCACAGGGGTGTCTCAGAGTATTGGGGTAAATGGCGAGCCTCGTTTCGTGGATAATGGAATCGCCCCGTTTTGAGCCGAAACCGGCGGCGAGCGCCGCCGGGACCCGGTGCTGCCTGCAACGGGGTGGTGAACCCGTACGCCTGACCGGTTCTGCCCCCAGAATGTGCGGTGCGCATCCTGCTGGTGGCCGATCTTCACTACACGCTCCCCCAGTTGGACTGGGTGGTGAAGGTGGCACCCGAGTTCGACCTCGTGGTGTTCGCCGGTGACCTCGTGGACATCACCTCCGGCGTGCCGGTTGACGCCCAGACCGTCGTGCTGCTCCGGTATCTGGCGCTCGTCCAGGAGCAGACGCAGATTGCGGTGGCCTCGGGCAACCACGACCTCACCGGCCCGGACGCGAACGGCGAGCAATCAGCGCTGTGGCTCGCCGAGGCCCGTGCCGCCGGTCTGCCCACCGATGGCGGGTCGCTCACCATCGGCGACACCCTGATCACCATCTGCCCCTGGTGGGACGGACCGCTCGGCAAGGAGGCCACCCGACTGCAACTCGCCGCCGACTCCGCCCGCCGCCCCGCACGTTGGATCTGGGTGTATCACTGGCCGCCGCTCGGCTCACCCACCTGCTGGACGGGCAAGACGCACTACGGCGACCCCGATGTGGACGGATGGATCAAGGAGTTCACCCCGGACATCGTGCTGGCCGGCCACGTGCACGAACCCCCGTTCAAGCCCGAGGGGTCCTGGGTTGATCGCATCGGCAACACCTGGGTGTTCAACCCCGGTCGCCAGATCGGCCCGGTTCCCGCCTACGTAGAGATCGACCTCGACGCCGGCCGCGCCATGTGGGAGTCGCTCATGGGCACCGAGGAAGCAGACCTCAGCGCCCTCAGCGCCCCGCCCCGCACCTCGTTCTGATCACCGCCGCCGGCCGGAGCGCCAGCGTGCCTCAGTACTCGGGATTGGGCTCGCGAGCCGAACCCGACTGCGCAGCCGGCCCGGTGTGCTGCGACAACTTGCTGAGCACGTCGGACACCATCGCGAGGCCGGGCGCATCGCCGTACTGGTGCTTGAGGTCCGCGAGGTAGGTGTTCACGAAGTTCAGCCGCTCGGCGAGGCCCGCAGCCACGAGCGTGGTGATCTTCGGGTCGCTCGACAGGAATGCCTTGCCGTCAACGGCGTGCCGAAGCCTGCACGGCCCGGTTGCCACGACGCTCGCCCGTGCCTGCGCACCGAGCAGCACCGACATCTCACCCACGAGCGAACCGGGATGCGTGATGGTGTTGATGCTCACGTCACCCTTGCGTACCTCGAGCGACCCGTCGACCAGCACCCAGATGCTTCCGGCGGCGTCGCCCTCACTGACCACCACATCGCCAGCGGCGAAGTCGATTTCGGGAAGGTGAGCCGAGAGCGAAAGGAGATCTGCCACGCCCGACAGTGTACGGACGGCGCTACGGCCGGGGTGGTGGCGGCGGCGGTGCCGGGCTCAACGGCAAGCCGAAGGCCCCCGGCGGAGGGGGCGGGGGCGGCGGTGTTGGCGTGGAGCGGAACTGCGGGTTGTTGCCCATCAGTCGCGGGCCCGCGTCGGTGGGCCCGCGCTCGTCCGGGTTGAGCCCCTCGTACTCGCGCAGTTTCGCGATGCGCATTGCGAGCGGCGGGTGCGAGTCGAACAGGCGCCCGACGCTGCCCAAGAACCCAGACCCCGCTTTGCGCTCGAGCGGCGACTCGATCCACAGGTGCGCGGTGGACGTGGACATTGCACGCACCACCGTCGTGTCGGCCTCTAGCTTCTCGAGCGCCGAGCGGATACCCGATGGGTTCCGTGTTAGTTCCACCGCCGTTGCGTCAGCCATGGCCTCGCGTTTGCGGGACAACGCCGCTTTCATCAGGGTTGCTACGGGAATCGCCAGCACGAAGCCAGCAAGGCCGACTGCGAGGAACAACAAGGCGATGGCGGCGCCGGCATTGTTGTCATCACGGCTCCGTCGCTGACCACCCATGAAGTACGACGCGTAGAGGCCAACACGCACGAGAATCGTGGAGATCACCATGATTGCCCCGACGGTGAGCACCACGAGCGTCATGTAGGACGTGTCCCGGTTGCGGATGTGGGCCACCTCGTGGGCGAGCACCCCCTCAAGCTCTCCCCGGGACATCTTGGCGAGCAGGCCGGTGGTGACGGTGACCGATGCCCTCGACGGCTTGAGGCCGGTGGCGAACGCGTTCGGTGCCGGGTCGTTGATGACGTACACGGCCGGCATCGGCACGCCGGCAGCGATCGACACACCCTCCACCAGGTTGCGGAGCTGCGCGTACTCGGGTCCGGCTGCGGGCACGGACTTGGTGAGCGCGAGTGCAGCCTTTGCCGAGGACAGGTAGGCAATCCACAGATACAGCGCCACGATTGCCGCAGTAACGCCGAGCGTGACCGGGTTCCAGTACCACTCCGTAATGCACGTGTCGTACGAGTCGCAGTTCACCCGCCGGCTGTACCCGCCGACCACCACCGCAATGAGGTTGATGAACGCGTAAAGAATGAAGAACGTTGTGACCATCAAGAAGATGGATCGGCGATGGTTGCTGCGGATCTCGTCGAAGAAGTTCGGCGGCATCACGTTGGTGGGCACGCTCTCCTCCTGAGGTTCGCTCGCTGGTCCGTCCTCGGCAGTCTCGCACGTCGTCGGCGGTTAGTTGCTTCCATCCGGGCGTGGCGGGCGTGGCTTGCGAGGCGCTCCTACGGCGTAATCCACCGGGTCGTGTACAGCAACGTAGTCAGTCCGACGCAAGATATGGGTGTAGACAGTGCCACCACCTGCACGAACTGTTCGTGGAGCGCCTCGGCGCGCGTCCCACCAGTTTGCAAGCCGTACTGCTCCGGTACCCATCATGCCTCCGACAGCCTCGGCCGCCGGGTCGAGGTCGCTGTCCGCCGTGAACAGGATGCCAAGGTCGTGGAAACCCTGCATCGCGAGCGTGACGAAGTCGACCGCGATCTGGACGTCGATCCCCTTCTCCTGTGGGGCACCGTGGGCTCGATAGTTCAGAGGTCGAGTAATCACCGTCACGAGCGGTGATTCTCGCCAGCGGGCGACTTGTCGTTGGGCCGCAGCGTGTCCCACCGGATCGTGTTTGGGGGACGGCATACCCCGGTAGACGCGGACACCGACGAGTTCGTGGTCGGTTGTGAGGTTCGATAGCCGGGAGCCAACAGCGAGTGGGTCCACCTGTCCGTTGACGTACGAGCGGTCGAGCCCGAATGCATCGCGCGCACGCCGGTACACGTTTTGGTAGTCGATAAAGACAACCACCCGATGAACCATGAAGACCCCCAGAAAAAGAAAAACCCCGCCATTCCAGGACGACAAGCATCCAGGAAGACGGGGAAGATTGAGGTGAATACTACGGGGTGCCTTGAAGCGCAACAACGCATCGCCATGGGCGCCGCGCTCCGTCTCGCACTAGGGTTGCAAGGGTCCGGTTGCGAGCGCCGTCCGGGGGACGGCCGCCGGCTCCACAGGGGGAACTCATGCACACTGTCATCGTCACGCTCAAGGCCCAGCCCGGTAAGGGGCAGGTCATCGTTGACGCGCTCGCCGCGTCGCTTCCCGACACCCGCGCATACGCGGGCTGCAAACTCGTCGAGACCTACGTGGACGAGGACGACCCGGACACCATCATCCTCTGGGAGAAGTGGGACGAGCGCGCCAGCCAGGGCACGTACATGGCGTGGCGCGGAACGCAGACCCCGAGCCCGGAGCTTGCCGGCGCCCTTGCGGCCGCACCCACGTTTGTGCACTACACACTCAAGCCCGGCGTCTGACACCAGCGTGATGGCGGTGCGCATCGGACCCTGACCGGGGACGGTGCGCACCGCTCTTGACACCCCCGACAAGGGGGAACCAAACTTGATGTATCCACTACCGAGCGAGCGTTCGGTAGCTGCTCGGGTAACCGGCGGACATGGAGGTGCTGTTCGTGGGGGACGGCGCCTCTCTCACAACTCTCACACCGTGTTCGACACCTCGAACCTGCCCAACACACCAACCCAAACATCTCCAGGGAGAACACCATGGCCGGAACCGTGCTCATCGCCGGTGCAAGCGGACTCGTCGGCGCTGCCGCCGTCGAAAAGTTCCTCAACGAAGGGTGGGACGTGATTGCTGCCTCCCGCCGCAAGCCCGAAGTGGAATCCACTCGTCCCTTCACCCACCTCGCCCTCGACCTGCAGGATGCTGCAGCGTGCACCGCAGCAGCCAAGGGCCTCGGCAACATCACGCACGTGATCTACACCGCAGTGTTTGAACTTCCCGGCCTCGTGCCGGGCTGGAGCGAGCAGCACCAGATGGACACCAACCTGCAGATGCTCAAGAACCTCCTCGAGCCGCTCACCGCAGCAGCCAAGGGTCTCCAGCACGTGAGCCTGCTGCAGGGCACCAAGGCCTATGGCGTGCACCTCAAGCCGATGCGTGTGCCGGGCCGTGAGCGTCAGCCCCGCGACAACCACAAGAACTTCTACTGGCTGCAGGAGGACTACCTCAAGGACTCCTCCAAGAAGAACGGCTACGCGTTCAGCATCTGGCGCCCACAGCTGATCGTCGGCCCGAACCACGGCGTGGTGATGAACCTCCCGCCGATCATCGGTGCCTACGCAGCCATCTGCAAGGAGCTCGGTCGTCCGTTCGCCTTCCCCGGTGGCGCCAGCTGGGCGTGGGAGGCCGTCGACACGAACCTCGTTGCCGATGCACTGTTCTGGGGTGCCGAGGCCGAGAACGCCAAGGGCGAGACGTTCAACCTCACCAACGGCGAGGTGTTCATGTGGCGAGACATGTGGCCCGCCATGGCCGAGGCACTCGGTGTGGAGGTCGGTCCCGACAACCCCACCAGCCTCGCTGAGTTCCTGCCCGCGAACTCCGACGTGTGGGACCGCATCGTCGAGAAGTACGGCCTGCGCAAGATCAAGATGAGCGAGCTCGTCGGTGAGTCGCACCACTATGCAGACTTCTGCTTCGCGTACGGTGCAGTGGACACACCGCCGCCGGCATTCGTGAGCACCGTGAAGATCAAGAAGGCCGGGTTCTGCGGTGTTGCTGACACCGAAGAGAACTTCGTCTACTGGCTGCGCAAGCTGCAGGAGCGCAAGGTCCTTCCGACCTACTGAGTCTCCACGTATCTCGGTTGGTCGTTCGCCGGCGGGTCAGCTCCAGCCGCCGTCGTGGCTCACGACCTGCCCGAAGATGAACGTCGAACTGTCCGAGGCGAGGAACAGCGCCAGTTCCCCGCTCTCCTCGGGCTTGCCGATGCGACCAGCAGGCACCTCGATCGGCAGGCGCTCCTGGAACTTCGGGTTTGCGAGCGTCTCGGGCGGGTAGTACGCGGGGTTCGCCACGAAGTTCTGCGCGATCGCGTTGAGGCGCACGTTGTGGCGTGCGAGATCGTGCCCGGCCGATCGCACGAAGGCGAGCTGCGCAGCGCGCGCTGTCACGTACGACACCGTCTGGGGCGACATCCGCCGCAATGGCGACGACGAACCGGTCACCACGATCGAGCCACTCTTGCGGGCGATCATCTGGGGGGCCACAGCCCGCACGGTGCGCATGAGCGGGTGCACCATGTGGTCGAAGCCGGCGAGCCACTCACTGTCCTCGATCTCGACGGTCTTGGCCCGGTACGCCGGGTACTCGAAGTTCGCGATGACCGCATCGAGATGACCGCAGCGCTCGATCAGCGCGTCTGCATCACCCGCACCGAGCAGCGGATCGTCGTCCGCAATCACGTCGGCGCCCTCGCTCCGGAAGAAACGGGCGATATCCGGCCCCATGAACGTGTCTGCGCTGGTGATGAGGACCCGCTTGCCCGAAAGTCGACCTGTCATGGCCGCCATGTTGTCACGGGCGCGTGGACCCAGGGCTCTGTGCCAAACGGAAACTCCCAAAAGTTCACCGGTAAACGCACTATTTCGTGACACCCCTGCGTTGAACTGTCCGGACGAGGAGGAGTTACTACGTGACACAGGCAGTCAGCACCACGAGGTTCGAGGCAAGCATCCCGTACGGCGAATGGGAGCAGGTGAATCGGCTCAAGTCTGCGGTGGGTGATGACGAGCGCAGGCCGATCGGCCGCATCCATCTCTCGTGCGACGGCACCCGGCGCGTGTGGCGGGCGTCGGACAGCTTCTGCGCCCTGCAGTACGTGGGGGGAACGGATACCGGCGTGTACGCCGTCAGCCTTTCCCCGCGTATTTCGTCGTTCGCGTGGATCGCTGCAGTCAAGGATGGGGAAACCACGCTGAGCGAAACCGAGTCGGAAGAGGGCGGTCGCACCATCGTGCTGACCGGCTCCGGCGGAACCACGACGTACGACTCGCTCGTCGGTGATCCGCCACCCATGGAGACAATATTCGACCGTCGAGTCGGAGTCGCGGAGGCGACCGTCGACATCCAGGACTTTCGGTTCCTCTGGTCGCTCATCGGCCTGCACCGCGACCGACCTGCGCAGCGCCACCCGCTTCCCGAGGAGGAGATTCACAGCATCCCGGTCATGCTCATGATCCACGACGGATTCGTGGCTGCGGAAAGGCTCCACGACGAGCTCGGGAGTGTCATGTCCAGCACTCCCGCCCAGACATCGGGCGTTCCCACCCGCCGCCAGATAAGTCACGACAACCTCAAGGCGGCACTCGACGGCATCGAGATGCTCGTCGCCTTCGGGAGTCAGGCCGTCGGCATCGAGGGGCCATTCTTCGTCGACATCGTCATGCCCGAGGACGAGGACAGCCCGGTGCAGTTCTTCGGGCGAGACACCGCGGCCGTGGTGATGCCGCGTGTGTCGCCGGCCCTCAAGGCGCGCAACCACGTGGAAGAGGTCATCACCGACGCCTTCGGGAGTGTCTCGGCCGAGCGTGACGAGGACGGCGACTACCCGCTACTGCGCCACCGCGTACCGGTGTACGGCCGGTTGGTCACCACCGGTGACGACGTGTGGCTCCAGGTGTTCACGGTGCTGCTCAGCAAGGTCGAGTGCACGGCAGAACTGCTCAAGGAACTCAACGACCTCAATCAGCACCTCCCCTACGCGCCGGTCTTCCACGTGGGATCGGAGGATGGACCCGGCCAGGTAGTGAGCAAGATCGACCTGCTGGCCGACACGCTCGACCCGGAGGAAGTGCGTGCTTCGGTGAAGCGAATCCACAAGATGGCACTGAGCATCACGCCAACGCTTGCGGCCGTGTTCGGCGGCCAGGCAGTCAAGGATCCTGCCGAGACCCGGTGGAGCGCCTATCGAGAGACCGTCATTCAGGCTGAGTTGGTGCCGGATGTGCTCACTGCGCTCACGGGGAAGGATGGTGTCGAGCCCTGGCCCTTCCCCGGACCCGTGTACGTGATCACGGGCTGGAACCCGCAGGGCGTCTCGCTCGGCGACGAACAGCACCAACGCAAGAACCAAGAGATCGCCAAGCACGTGGTCGATCGCAGCGGTCGCTACCTGGTCGGCGTTGGCCACAGCGCAGATGCTGCGCACGTCGAGCCGAGCATCATCGCCTGGCAACTCACGCGCAGCGAGGCACTCGAGATCGGTCGGCTGGCCAACCAGGACGCCATCTTCGAGATCGACGCCGAGGAACTGCACCTCCTGTCGTGTCACGGCGACCGTCAGGAGTCCCAGCCGCGCCGCGCCTCCTGAGCTCAGCCAAACACTCGAGATCTCGGTCGACGGGTCAGGCCGCCGCTGCGAACTCCTCGAAGGTGCTGCGGTGCAGCCCAACGAGTTGCTCCATGGTGACATCGCCCCACGTGTAACCGCCGGCAATCGTCACCACGGTCGGCACGCCTGCGTTAGCCGTCCACTCGGCAACCATCTGCTCCCGCGTGCGCAGCACCGCCGACGACACACCGCTGTTGAACGGGTCCATCCCTGCGTTGTAAAGCACGAAATCCCACGGCCCGAGCCGGGTGGCCCGCTGCAGGGCCCGCTGCACCTTCGGGAGGTAGTCCTCCGGTGCAGAGAACTCGAGGTCCGACTCCTTGTCGTCATCGGTCGGCCGCCACCAGTCGAACGACGATGTGGACACGTCGATCTGCACGAGATCGAGGTGACGCGTCATCTCGTAGGTGCCACCACCGCAGTGCGCATCGAGGTCGATGACCAGAATGCGCTGCGCCCCGTGGTCACGGGCACGCTGCGCCGCAACGGCCAGGCCGTTGAACGTGCAGTAGCCGCTTCCCGAGGTGCTCGATGCATGGTGCAGGCCGGATGAGAGGCTGCCCGCCCACCGGTCGTCGCCGAGCAGTACCGCATCGGTGGCAGCAACGAGGCCGGAGTTGTGTGCGACAGCCATCGTGTAGACGCCCTCGTCCCAGGTGAAGCCCTGGGACTCCGCGAGTGCTCGATTGTCACCGGTTCGGACTGCCTGCACGTACTCGCGCTGGTGGAGCCTGCGCAGGAGGTCCTCGGTGGCCAATGTCGACGCCGTCGGGTCCGTGATGATTACGGACTCGATCGGCCGCTCGAGGACACTCGCAGCGATCGCTGCCGACTTGCGGGTGGTGTCGAAGGCATGCTCGCACGCCGTGTACTGGTTGTTGAAGTAGAGATTGCTCATGGGATCAGGCCGCAACCGTGAAGACGCTTGCGTGCACGAGCACGTCGTCCCACACCAGGGCCTGGCCAACCACACGCTTTGCCGATACGTGGTGCTCTCGACCGAGACCGACACCGGGGGCCAGGTCGGCCTTGCTGTCCGCGAACCTGCGGAGGAACTGCAGGGCCTTCGTGGCCGACGGGGTGCCGCGGGCCTCATCGGGTGCGTCGAACAGGGCCGCCCGCACAACGGCCTCCCACTGGCACGCAAACATGTCCGCGTTCGCGAACACGTCTGCGGCAACCACGCGCCGGCCGTGACTGATCACGACGCCGCACTGGCCGGGAAGGGGGCCCATACCGATGAGTTCGTCGGCCGCCGCGCCGATCGCATCGTCGCGGTCGAACATGCTGTCCGCCGCGATGAACGAGCCGGTGGGGTTGTGCAACGACTTGCGCTCCAACTCGGAACTGATGACGTGCCACACCTCGCTCTGGTCGGAGAACTTCGTGCCGGAGTGACGGATGCTGTTCAGCACGCCCTCCTCCTTGGCACGACGGACCCGCCGGGAGGCCATCATGCGGCCGCGGCCGAACTCGTGACCGCCGCTCCAACGGCCCTGCTCCACGCAGGACACCGGGATGTCGATGGTGGCACCGGCCGGCACGAGCACGCTCACATTGAGGGTGCGACTCTGACGGCCGCCCGTGACGGTTTCGCCCTCCACGAGGAGCACCGGATTGGGGGTGGGGTTGTGGACCTGCAGGGTGGGCACCTCGGCATCGGGCCGCTCGGTGATCTGGACGCCGACGGACGGGCCGGTGGTGATGACCTGGCCGGTCTGACGGATGAAGACGGGAAACAGGGACACGCCGCTGCGGGTGATGGGGTGTCCGATGGATGCGTGCTCGAGTGTGATGAGCATGGTGGGTGGGAGCTCCTTCTGGGAGTGGTTGACGGGTTCTACGGGGATGACGGTGTGACCGTCGAGATGTGACATTGGGGGTCAGGAGGCCTTGGCCCGGCTGATGCGACTGATCACCCAGGAGACGTCGACCGCGTTGGCCGACATCCAGTCGCGGACCCTGCGCCGTTCGCGGTGTGCAACGGTTTCCGGGGTTCCCTGCGTGCGGTGCCACCAGTCGATTGCGTGCTCTGCGTAGAGGATCCCGGCAATCGGCCGGGCGGCCCGGATTGCCTCAAGGACCTCGATCGGGTCGTGCCACTGGGACACGAGGATCGCGAAGCCCATGGTGGGGCCGCGGTTGACGCCCATGTGGCAGTGGACCATCACCTTGCGGGTCGGGTCTGCCAGCAGTTCGTCGGCTGCCTGCACGCCCTGCTCGAACCACGCATCGGGCTGCTCGTAGCCCTCATCGTGTGTGCCGAACCAGTGGTAACGCACGTGCGGTGCGTTGAGGGCCACGAACCGCTCGTCGCTGCACTCGCCGCGCACGTCGATGATGTCGGTGATGCCGGCATCAACCCAGGCCTGCAACTGTGCGTTGCCGCGCGACGGCCACTCAGTGTTCAGGTCTCCGCTCAGTGCGACGCGGTCGGTGACCCAGCAGATGCTGCGCCACATACCGGCAGGGTCGAGCACCCCCGTGATGGGGTTGGTTGTGACATGCCCGGTGCATATCCCGGTGCTCTTAGCGAGCACCCCCGTGACGGGGTTGGTTGCGCGGTGGAGGGGGAGGAAGGTGTTGGTGCCGGTCGGGAGTGGTGTGTTCGTTGCCATGGGATAGATCAACGCAACGACACCCCGAACGCGTGATCTGCTCTCGCGGGTCAGCGACGTGAGCGACGTTCCGACGCCGCCACTCGATCGGTGAGCGTGACGTCGCGGCGTTTGCTCGGCTTGCCTCGGCCCTGCTGCTCGGCGAGCCTCGCTCTCATGTCGTCGCCGATCTCGCTCCAGATCGCTGCACTCGCCCTCCAGAGCTCGCCTGCCGCGCTGGCGGCACCCGTGATCGAGAGGTCGGCTGCGTTCCTTGCGAGACGGATGGCCTGCTGTGCACGTGCGAAGGCAGACGTGGACACGGGGAGCGGAGTGTCGGTGACCTCGATCTTGAGGTCGTCGGCAGCGAGGCTCGTGGGCACGATGGCCTCAGCCGTCTGGTCTCCGTCGTACGACCGGACCGGTGCGAGCGCGAGCAGCACGAGTGTGCGTGCGTCGATCACCCGAACCCACGCACCTGCTGCCGGTCGGTGGAAGTGCACGAACAGCCGACCGCCGCCCAGTAGTTCGACTTGGTAGTCGGCAACCGGCCACAAAGAGCGCGGCGCCGGAGCGCTGGACACCGAATACATCGGTGGGGCCAGCATTTCGAGTCGGTTCACCTCACGCCCGGGCTCGAAGGCGGGGCTGTTCGCAATCATCGCCTGTCTCGCGCCGGGCATCTGGTACCACTCGACCGAGTCGTCATCGTCGTCGACCATGCGCTCGTCGATGAAGCGCGCAACGGCCGCCAACGTGCGGTTGTTCGGAGCAACCTGTCGGCAGTGCTGCGCCACGGTGCGCGCCAACTGCGGATCCCGTGCCACGAAGTCGCCGAGGTCCGGTTGGGCCACGACGAAGAGGTCGGCCGTTGCCCGAATCGTTGGCTGCAGCATGCGCCGCAGCCCAGGCACGTGATCGAGGTCTCCACCGGCGACGGTGTGCGCAAGTTCCAGCGATGCCACCGCACGCGTGAGGTACGGCGAGCGGTCGTCGCGCGACACGGTGTTCAGCAGTGCGAGCTGTCCGAGTTGGCGCGCCGCATAGTTCGAGCCGCGCATGGCGCGCAGCGACGGCAGGTCGTCTTCGGGTGGCGCGTCAAGTCTGCGCACAGGGGCGTTGGGCGAGTGGTGAAGGGCGAGCAGTTCGGACGCGCGCCCCTCGCCGATGAGCGCCGCGATCACCGAGCGTCGGGTTGACGGCGCGAAGTCGATCGAGACGAGTTGATCCGGTTCCAGATAGTCCACGGAGATGACGGCGCCGTTGCCGAGTTTCAACTCAGCAACACCGGCGGGGCCGGGTGTGGATGCCGTACACGAACGATGTCCGTCCTGATCGACGGACGCGACGAGCCGTTGGTCGAAGATCGGGGGGTTCATCGTGCACCTCCGGCCAACATTTCGGCAGCGGCTCGGTTCACGAGGTCAAGGACGCGGTCACCCGTTCGCTTGAGCGCCTGGCGCTGCGCGGCCACCTGTGGACCCGAGGTGGGGAACAGACCCCGTCGCTTGCCGGCGTACCAGAGCGATGGCCAGAGCAGTGCGCGCACCTTGGCAGCACCGGCCCGGGGCTTGGGTGCAGCGCTGTAGTCGCAGTCCGGATCCGACCCGACGGTTACGTAGGTGAGGGCGCCCGACACCACCCACGGCTCGTGGCCCGACGCCTCAAACCAGGTGCGGAGGTCGTCGATGCCCTCGCCAGCCTGAGCACCGGCGCTCTCGGCGGCGACAGGCTGGAGGTCGTTCAGGGCAACGGGCTTGACCCCCTTCCGGTAGTACAGCCGCTCGTCGAGATCCTCATCCCGAAAGCCGCGTAGCAGGTCGTTGACAAGGTTCCGGGCGACTGCTCGGCAGTAGGCACCGGCCTGAGCCGCGTCCAGTTCGTCGTGCGGGCGCTGCACTCGTTCCCAGATCCGGCTTCGGACGTCGGCGAGGATTTCCTTCTCGGGAACCTTGACCCGCTTGCCGTTGAGGAGTCCCTCAGCGAACTTGGGGGCCTTCGCCGAGTCGATCCAGGCGTAGGCCGCCTCAGCAAAGTCGCTGCTAGTGGGGTCGGTTGTGGTCACTCGATTCCTCCCGGGAGCGTGTGTAGAACGGTGCATACCACTGAACGACGGGTCCGTGCCGAGATGTGACATTCCCCACCCCAGGGTCAACGGTGTGGGCGGCCCGCAGTGACATCTTGAATCAATCTTGAGGCAAGACCGCCACCAATTCACCACGGCGAGCGAGTGCTACAACACTCCTTGTCAGGAAATGGTGGACAAACAGGGAGGACTTCCATACCGTAGGGGGTGCAATCAGGAGGAATCATGCAATTGGGTGGACTTCAGAAACGTCGACTGCTGGTCACGTTTACGGCATTGAGTGCCGCAATCATCACGATAAGCGCAGGCTTTGGCGCAACCCAAGCACACGCCGTTTCGCCGGCCGGCAGCACGTTCGTGCCGATCACCCCGTTCTCGGCGTTCGACTCCCGAGCTAGTACGTATGTGGCCAACGGCGGCCGGCCCGCAGGCAAGCTTCCGGCGAAGTCGACGTCGTTGATCACGATCGGTGGCCGGGGTGGCGTGCCCGCCGATGGATCGGTGAGTGCGGTCGTGGTGCAACTCGGTGGATGGTTCCCCGCTCGGGATATGTCGGGAATGACGGTGTGGGACGGCCTCAGTGCTCGCCCGGCGCGTCCGACCTATTACACGCACACCACGCGCAACATTGTTGGTCTCGTGATCACCGTCGACTCGCTAGCGCGCTTCAACCTCTGGGTCGAACAGAAGATGTACGTCACGGTTGACGTGCTCGGCTATTTCTCCACCTCTCCTGCTGCATTCCTCGGCGCTACTGGTCTCACGGGTGCAAGCGGCCTGCAGGGCGCGACGGGTGCGCAGGGTGATACCGGTGTGACGGGTGCGTCTGGCCTGCAGGGTTTGACTGGTCCGCAGGGTGATACCGGTGCGACGGGTTCGCAGGGTTTGACGGGTGATACGGGTTCGCAGGGTTTGACGGGTGATACGGGTTCCCAGGGTGGTCAGGGTACGACGGGTTCGCAGGGTGATACCGGTGTGACGGGTTCGCAGGGTTTGACGGGTGATACGGGTTCCCAGGGTGATACCGGTGTGACGGGCGGTCAAGGTTCGACTGGTTCGACCGGCGGTCAGGGTGATACTGGCTTGGTCGGTGCGAGTGGTTTGCAGGGTTTGACTGGGCCGCAGGGTGACACGGGCGTGACCGGTGCTCAGGGTGATACCGGTGCTCAGGGTGATACCGGTGCAACGGGTGGTCAGGGCGATACGGGTGTGACCGGTGGCCAAGGTGCAACTGGCGGGCAAGGTTCGACTGGTTCGACCGGCGGTCAGGGTGATACCGGTTCGACCGGCGGTCAGGGTGATACTGGCTTGGTCGGTGCGAGTGGTTTGCAGGGGTTGACCGGTCCGCAGGGTGACACCGGCGCGACGGGTGCACGGGGCGACACTGGCTTAGTCGGTGCGAGTGGTTTGCAGGGTTTGACTGGGCCGCAGGGTGACACGGGCGTGACCGGTGCTCAGGGTGATACCGGTTCCCAGGGTGATACCGGCCTGACCGGAACGACGGGTTTGCAGGGCGTGACTGGAACGATTGGGCCAACGGGTCCGCAGGGTGCTTCCGGTGCAACGGGTATCGACGGCCCCACCGGCCCCCCGGTGAACTTCCGTGGCGACTGGAGCAGTTCACTGACCTACGTCAAGGGCGACGCCGTCTACTGGGGCAAGTCCTCCTACATCGCGATGGCCACGAACACGAGCGTGACGCCGGGAACCGACGCCACGAAGTGGCACCTGCTCGCCGAGCAGGGCGAGGTGGGTCCGGCAGGTTCGACCGGACCGATTGGTCCGCAGGGTATTCAGGGGCCGGTGGGAGCAACGGGAGCGAGGGGCAACACGGGTGTTCAAGGAAACACCGGTGCCCAAGGCGACACCGGGGCGGGCGAGACGGGTTTGACCGGTGCGACGGGTTCGCAGGGCGACACAGGTTTGACGGGTGCGTCTGGTTTGCAGGGTCTGACTGGTCCGCAGGGTGATACCGGTGCGACGGGTTCGCAGGGCGACACAGGTTTGACGGGTGCGTCTGGTTTGCAGGGTCTGACTGGTCCGCAGGGTGATACCGGTGCGACGGGTTCGCAGGGTGCTACCGGTGCGACGGGTTCGCAGGGCGACACGGGTGTGACGGGCGAGACGGGTTTGACCGGTGCGACGGGTTCGCAGGGTGCTACCGGTGCGACGGGTTCGCAGGGCGACACGGGTGCGACGGGTTCGCAGGGTGCTACCGGTGATACAGGTTCGCAGGGCGCCACAGGTTTGACGGGTGCGTCTGGTTTGCAGGGTCTGACTGGTCCGCAGGGTGCTACAGGTGCGACGGGTTCGCAGGGCGACACGGGTC
>CAFAAJ010000006.1_pt1 | contig 24934 bp, 22 predicted proteins | sample 7267551 | NCBI WGS metagenome assembly CAFAAJ01 (sample SAMEA6813983, study PRJEB35770) | uncultured Acidimicrobiales bacterium | biome: Freshwater; feature: Freshwater reservoir; material: water | place: Czech Republic | collected 2017-08-18 | depth 30m m
TCCGATCATGTTCGGCCACGCCGTGCGCGTGTTCTTCGCCGACGTGTTCGCGAAGTTCGGCGATGCGCTGGCCTCCGTGGGTGCAGACCCGAACAACGGTCTCGGTGCGGTGCTCGATGCGGCGGAGAAGCTGCCGGCAGCACAGCGCGACGCCGTGCTCGCCGCCATTGAGGCAACCTATGCAACCGCACCCGATCTCGCCATGGTGGACTCCGACCGCGGCATCACCAACCTGCACGTGCCGAGCGACGTCATCATCGACGCGTCGATGCCGGCAATGATCCGCACCTCCGGGAACATGTGGAACAAGGCGGGCGGGGAGCAGAACACCAAGGCCGTCATCCCCGACCGCAGCTACGCAGGCGTGTACACGGCGGTCATCGACGACTGCCTCAGGAACGGTGCATTCAACCCGTCCACCATGGGATCGGTGCCGAACGTTGGCCTCATGGCCCAGGCGGCAGAAGAGTACGGCTCGCACGACAAGACGTTCGAGATCCCCGTCGACGGCACGATGCGCGTGGTTGACGCCTCGGGCGCAGTGCTGATGGAGCACTCGGTGGAGGCGGGCGACATCTGGCGCCTGTGCCAGACCAAGGACCCGGCCGTGCGCGACTGGGTGAAGCTCGCCGTGAACCGCGCCCGCGCCACCGGCGACCCAATCGTGTTCTGGCTCGACGAGAAGCGACCGCACGATGCCGCGCTGCTCGCCAAGGTCCGCCAGTACCTGCCCGAGCACAACCTCGACGGTGTCCAGATGGAAACCCTCGACCCCGAGGCTGCCTGCCGCTTCTCTCTCGACCGGATCCGCAAGGGCCTCAACACCATCTCGGTGACGGGCAACGTGCTGCGCGACTACCTCACGGACCTGTTCCCGATCATGGAACTGGGCACGAGCGCCAAGATGCTCTCCATCGTTCCGCTCATGGCCGGCGGCGGTCTGTTCGAAACCGGTGCCGGCGGTTCGGCGCCCAAGCACGTGCAGCAGCTCGTCAAGGAGAACTACCTCCGCTGGGACTCGCTCGGTGAGTTCCTCGCATTGGCCGCATCGTTCGAGCAGCTCGCTGGCTACGCCGACAACAAGGGCGCCAAGGTGCTGGCCGACACCCTCGACCGTGCAACAGGGTTGCTACTGGAGAACGAGAAGTCACCCGCCCGCAAGGTCGGCCAGCTCGACAATCGCGGCAGCCACTTCTACATCGCGCTCTACTGGGCACAGGAGCTCGCGAAGCAGGCAGACGACGCTGCGCTCGCAGCAAGGTTCGCCCCGCTCGCTGCCAAACTCACGGCAGAAGAGGCCACCATCGTCGCGGAGTTCACCGCGGTGCAGGGCCACTCGGTCGACGTCGGCGGCTACTACCAACCGGACCCGTCCAAGACCACAGCGGTCATGCGCCCGAGTGCCACCTTCAACGCAGCCCTCGCCACGCTGCGCTGACGCCCACCAAAAGCCTCGCCGACGATTACTGCGTGCAGGGATGTCGCTACGACGAACTCGCTCTGCACAACAGTACGCAACACGTTCTCCACATTCACCCGTGGTGAGATGGAGTGGAGTCCGTGACGTTCCTGGCGCCAAGGGTCGTCGATGTGCGGAATGAAGGTGACCCGGTGTCGCTTGTCTTCAGCGAGCAAGGTGAGATCTGGGCGGACGGACGGGAGCAACAACGCAGGATCCCCGAAGATCTCCAGGCAGTCAACCCCGCGTGTGAGCAAGCGCCGGGCGGGCACGGCAGTTGGCCTCCATCCCTTCTGGGCGAGCAGTAGCGACACGATCATCGGACCAAGCAGATCGCCAAAGTTCCGCACAGGACGAGCGAAGTAGCGGCTCACCCGGCGGGGTAGCCGGTGCATCCAAGCGGGCGGCTTCGGATCGTTCCGGAACACCACCTCTGCCGCTGCTCGAAGGCCTAACCAACAGTGGCGTTGTCGGGCTCCGTCGTCTCTTCGCGGCGGAATCCGACTCGCACAATGCGTCAGGTCGCGGTGGGCGGCAGCACGCGACGAAGCAGCTCGGCTCCACGGCGGCCGACCATGTCGGGCTGGGCAAGACGTTGCCAGGCGTCGGCGACCGTAAACAGCCCTCGATCGAGGCAGTACGCGACCATCTCCATCAAACGCGGCGTCGGAAGTTCAGGAGCTATGTCGATGACCGTGCGCAGCGGAGTCGTACAGGGAATGCCGGCAACCTGGGTGGTGTCGGTCTCGGGAACGTCGTCGTGGTGGACGATGATCTCGCGTGCGCCGATCCGCACCGTCTCGGTGAGCATTCCGTTGCCGTCGACTCCGAGAGGCTCCAGCAGGGCGGCGATTTCCAGCACATCGAGATCGTCGTCAACGTCATCCTCATCGAAGTCATCCGCGTCGGGGCCGTCCTCGTCGAACTGGCAACCACACGTCAGCATCTGGCCTCTGCACGCCGGGCAACGCTGTAGATCACAACCGGGGTGGTGCGAGCCGCCGCCGAGCACTCCGCAGTCCCCGCACCGAGCGCTGGTCGACGACCCGCTCCGGACGGCTTGGAAAGGTGCCAGGGGGAAGCGCCGGCCGTTCCGATGGAGCGCGTCGACGACGCAGGACGCGGCGGTCCGCATTTCTCGATCACACCATTGGCAGACGGCCATCACGCCACCTCCCGAAGGTTGACACGGTCGGAAGCCGGAGACGGCCTCCCCACGGAACAATTTTCCGAATGTTGCGATAGAGCACGGTGCATCGGTGACCCCTCGTTCGATCAGTTGACCTGACGGGGACAGTGGTCCCGAGGCGCAGCACGGCGCTGCTGGAAACCTACCGGCGCGCGGTTCGCACTCGCAACGGCCTCGCACCATTGGCGCGCGACCGTCGTTCGCTGTCCCTGTCAGGTGGCCCTGGGGCGGCGGGCGTGTTTCTCCCTCTTGTACTGCTCGACAGCCTTGCGGGAACTTCGCCAGATCCCGTCGGACCCCTGCACCGCATCCAGACGACCACGTTGCGCCGCCTGGCGAAGCGCAGCGACCGAGTGCTCGTCATCGGCCAACGCGGCCAACTGGACCAGTCGAGCAGGTCCGGCGACGTTCGGGACGATGAACCTGTTGAGGTTGTCGAACATCGCCCGTGCGATGATCTCGCCGAGGGGACCGTGGTCTCCCGCGTCTGACTTCTGCATCGCGGCGAGATACACCTCACGCTGCGTCTTGAAGATGATGACCGGTGGGTACCCGAGCCGGACGAGTATGAGGTTGAGCACGAGGCGGCCGGTGCGCCCGTTGCCGTCGATGAAGGGGTGAACGCGCTCGAAGTGGTTGTGGATGAGCGCGAGCTTCTCGGGCAGCGGATCCAGCGGCTCAATGCCTGCACCAACCGCGTCGCCGAGCGCACGAACCTCGTCGACCCAGCCTGCCATCCGGGCGGGGACCTCCACCCACGGCGGCGGAGTCATCCCTGCCAAGAACGGATGGATGTCATGCTCCCGATAGTTTCCTGGGCCCTCGGCTTCGGTTGCATCCGGGTGAGGAGCCACTCCCCACACCGGAGTCATGGTCATGTGGTGGATGCGACGAACCTCGTTCACGCTGACCAGACCGCCATCGCTCCACTCGTCCGGTTCGATGGCCTGCCCGTACACCCACTTGGCAGCGGTGGCGTAGCCCTGGACCTCCATGTACTCCTTCAGCGGCTTGGCGCCGACCGCTCGGCCACTGCCGAGCAGAGCCTCCACCTCCCGCAGCACGAGAGTGTTGCCCTCGAGCGCTGTCGAATGATGAGCCTCCAGGTGCCAGATGTCCGACCAGATCGACTCGGACTCCTTTGGGGTGGGCAGCCCGCCAAGTCGAACCTGCAACTCCTTGAGGGCGGCGTCAAGCCGCTCGTACACCGTTTTTCGGCTGGGTCTCCCTCTGGCCATGTGAGCGTTGTCTCCTGCTGGCGTCGTCACCGTCTGTAGTTGAGTGGGGAAGTGAACAACGAATGCAACTTATCAACTGAGGAGTTGATATAGGACACCAACAACAAATTTCACTTATCAAGTAGGCCGACCGGACGACCACGAACGATGCTCTGTAGCGACGCGTTACGCACCACGGCATGAGGCTGCCAATTGACTCCAACTAGGGTCCTCCACGCGGTACCTCCGCGAGTTTCGTACGGGAGAGATGATGGGAACGTTCGACAACAAGGTCGTGGTGGTAACTGGCGCCAATACCGGGATCGGCGCTGCGACAGCCATGAAGTTCGCAAGCGAGGGGGCTCAGGTAGTGCTCGCCGCTCGCCGGGTGGACAAGGGTCTTGAGGTCGAGAACACCATCAAGGCAGCCGGCGGGAAGGCGCTCTTCGTGCGCACGGACGTCACCCAGCGTGCCGATGTGGAGGCTCTGATCAACCGCACCTTGGACACGTACGGGAGGCTTGATTGCGCGGTGAACAACGCTGGCGTCTCCGGCCCGGTCCTGGTTCCGCTCGCCGACGTTGAGGAAGATCAGTGGGACGAGGTCATGAACACCAACCTGCGGGCGGTCTGGTTGTGCATGAAGTTCGAGATCGCGGCGATGCTCCGCGGGGGCGCAGGTTCGATCGTCAACATCTCGTCCATCTACGGCACCAAACCGCACGATCTTGGCGCAGCGCCGTACGCAGCGAGCAAGCACGGCGTGAACGGACTCTCGAAGAGCGCGGCAGTCGACTACGCGACCCAAGGGATTCGAGTGAACGTGGTTGCCCCCGGGTACACCCATTCCGACATCATCGACTCCTACATCGAGCAGGCGCCGGAGTTGAGCGCGCTGGTTGTCGCCCGCCACTCTGCGATGAACCGTGTCGGGGATGCGAGCGAAACCGCCGAGGCGATCGCATGGCTCTGTTCCGACGCCGCGAGCTTCGTCAACGGGGCGGTCCTCGATGTCGACGGCGGGTCCACGACGAAACTCGTGTGAGTCCGACGCCTGCACGCGTCGAGGACAAAGTGCTGCCTCCGTAACGCACTCAATACGTTGGTCCAGAGATACGTGGTGTCACGGTGCACCGCACGACTCAGGGAGTTGGACTCTCCCGATCCGGTTGGTGACGGAGCCCGCCGTACAGGCCGCGGGTAACGAACACGCCATAGAGCAACGGCTCGGCAATACGGCGGGGAATTCGGAATCGCGCACCCTTGGCTGTGGTCGCTGTCAGTCCTTCGGGCTGGAGGCCGAGCACCGAGCCCCACCGGTACTCCGGGGCGCGAAAGCGGCGACGGGGCGCGTGACCGCGCAGAACGCGTCCAACGTTGCTCACGATTACCCGGTATCCCCAGTTGCGTGCCGAACTGCGCAGCGGATCGGACGCTGCAACGTCGCCAACGGCGAACACGTTCGCAAAGCCGGGCATCTGCAAGAACTCGTTGACGCGCACGAACCCTTGCTTGTCGAGCACGTCGGTCGGGAGGAACGCCGAATGGGGGCGCACCGCACCGACCGCCCACACCACCGCATCAGCCGCAACCGGTGGTTGTCCGCTTGACCACTCGATCGGCCCAGCCGTGATCCGGTTCGGCGCGATGCCTTCGGGCAGTACCGCCCGATGCCCAGGATGCAGGAGTACCCCATGGTCACGCACTGTGCGGCCGATCCATGAGCGCACCTTTGGATGATGCTGAGGAAGCAACTCGTTTCCCGGGAAGAACAGGTGGACCGTGACACCCGGTCGGCGCGCAACATTGTCTGCCACGCTCGCGCCAGTCGCACCTCCACCGACGACCGCGATGGTTCGTGCCACATCGAGTCGTTGCGCGCTTTCGGCAATGCGCGCCGCTGCAGCAGCCAGGTCCTCCACGCGGTCGTCGCGCCAGAACCCGTTGCTCACACCGGTAGCGATCACCAGCGCGTCGTAGCGGATGTCCTCGGTCGAGCCATCCGCACCCTGGACGCACACCGACGACGCGTGGAGATCGACCGAGGCGATGCGCCCGTGATGTACGTCCACGTCGTCGAGTCGGCGAAAGCGCGACAGCGGCACGAAATAGCTTCGCTTCCAGCGCTCCGGATCCGTAAGACGTGTCCCGAGTTCCTGACCGCTCAGGAGCGCAGGCCGTGTGGTTACCGCAATGACCCTGTACGAACGCGACAAACGGGTCGCCACCAGAATGCCAGTGTCACCGAGACCAGCAACAACGACGGTGGGTTTGGGCATCACGCACTCCACTGCTCGGCCACTACTGGGTTCTACTACGCACTCGGTCGTGATGAAGACACCCAGACATCCACCGTGACCTCGCGTAAACCCAGCGCTCCGGCATCTTTCTGGAACCGCAGCGGGGTCATCGCATAGAGGTCTGCGGCCGACCCTTCGGTGAGCTGCAGCGCGTACTGGACGCGCGTCCAGGAGAGGGCCTCCACTGGTGGCTCGGAACGTCGCTTCATCCGCTCGCCCACCCGTTCCCGATCGCTGAGGTCGGGCTTCATCTCCTGCAGATGGAGCGGGCCCGGGGTAACGGTGACCCACCAACCGTCGGGGCGCAGCACACGGGCGAGCTCGTCGACCGGGTGCGGGGCAAAGACGGAAATCACCACGCCCACCGAGTCGTCGAGCACCGGCAGTCGGTACGCGTTGCCGACGACGAACATCATGTCTGGGTGTGCTTTGGCCGCCATCTGTACGGCGGTCTTCGACACGTCGAGTCCGTATCGGTCACCCTCTGTCTGCGTGAGGTACCAGCCCTCCCCACAGCCCACGTCGAGCACCGGGCCCGGGGCGCCAGCCGTGGCCGCGGAGAGCGCATTGGCGATCGGGAGGTAGTTCCCCGCCGTGAGGAAACGGCGACGGGCGGCAAGCGACTCTCCGGTGTCACCGGGGACTGCGTCGGAAGGCAGGCGACCGCCGATGAGGAGATTCAGGTAGCCGCCGCGACCACGGTCGAACGAGTGCCGGTTCGGGCACAGCGCACCGATCTCGGTGATGCCGAGCGCCAACGAACAGTTCGGGCAGGCAAGCACCCTGCGAGGGTACTGGCGGGTCCCAGCGGCCGATCAACCTCAGCAGGTCCGGCTCAGCGCTTGATCCGCACCCGGAGCAACGTGTCCGGCTCAGGAACGGAGAATCGTGCACACTGGGCCGATGGCAGAACGGGCCAACCACAGCGGCGGGGAGTCGCTCGCGCACCAGCGGGGTGACCGTCAGCGCTCGGCACAGGACCGTGCGAGACAAACGGTTCGTCGTGTCATCGACGCAACCGTCGACATCGTTGTCGCTGAGGGCGAGGCCGCAGTGACGATCGGCCGCGTCGGACGGGCGACCGGACTGTCTCGCGGTGCGATCTATCACCACTTCGACGACCGCGATGCGTTGGTCCGCGCGGCCCAGTTCGATCGACTGGCGAGACAACCGCTCGGCGATATCGAGGCACTGCGTGCGGCGATCAGGGCAACCAACACCCGCGAGGAATTTGCGGCCGTGATCGGATTGATGGCGCTCACGATTTGCGACCGGGCCCGGCACGCCGTTCGAACCGTCCGGGCCAGCGTCATGGCTGCAAGTGCTGCTCACCCCGACCTCGAACAGGCACTACGGCGGCTCGAGACCTCGGTCGCGGACGACCTGGTCGATGTCATCCGCGAGGGCCAACAACGGGGCCTCGTGACCAACTCGGTCGACGCGGTCGCCATCGGGGCACTCATCGAGGCCGTGTCGTTCGGTCTGCTCATCGTCGACTTCATCGATCATCCGCCAGACCCCGCATCGCTGGCCACGGCCGTAACGAACGCGTTTCTCTCGTTTCTCCCCGAGTTTCCCTAAACCAGCGCTCTGTCGGTATAGTCTCGACGTCACCACGAGGAGAGATCAATGCACCACCGTCCGTACATCACCCTGCTTGCTGCTGTTGCTCTGAGCGGCACCGCACTTGCCGCCTGCGGCGGCTCGTCGGAATCAGCGGTGGAGTCCGCCGTCCCCACCTCGTCCGCCCCTGACACGACACCGGCACCCGCCAGCACCGAGGTCGCTACCACCGTTGCGACAACGACGGCGCCCGCTGCGTTCGACGGTCCGTCATTCCCCGACACGGTCGCCCCGGCTCTCGCGCCCTACAGCGCAACCATCGGCGCTGCGCCGGACTCGGCGGACGTCCGTGCACTGCTGTCGGCGCTCGGCGACGATATTCCGCTCCCTCCGGGGCTCACGCTGAACGGGATCGGCCACCGGTGGATCAAGGAGTTCGGTGAGCTCAAGGACTCCCAATCGGTCTCGTTCGGCCAGTTCCTCGACGGCGAACAACTCAAAGCATTCGGCGCATCGGTGTCCAACGGCTGGAAGCAGGCTTCCCTCGCGACCTCCGGCTCGCTGACCACGCTGCTCCTCACGCACACCGACGGACGACGAGTGGCGTTCGTCTCGGACTCCGAAGCCAGCGCCTCCGGCACGGGTCGGGCCCCGCTCGAGATGTCACTCTCGACGGACGGGACAGCGACCGCCGAACCCGGCTGGATCGCATCGCTCCCGGGACTTTCCGGCGGCGAGCTGGTCGAGTACATCGAGTCGTCTGGACGGATCTCGGACAACCTGGTGGGCGCCGGTGAGTACGTCCTCGTTCGCTGGCGCTATTCGGCCTCGCAGCTCGATGCGCTCAACGCGTACCTGACGAGCGGAGTTGTTCAGTCGGCGGGCTTCTCGTACGACACGGACATCTTCAACGGCTTCGAGGCGCTCGTTGACGTCGCCATTGGCGACTGGAAGGGCACCGTCCTCATTGGCGCCGCCTCTGTCAACGACGTCGAGTACCACGATCTCGTCTGGTCACTCCACCGCTGATCCTGCCCAGACCGAACACCGAACCCCGCCGGTCAACGCCTCAGCGGTACGCCGAAGGTATAGGTTCACGGCACTGTCCCGAAACGGGACCCAAAAGAATTCGAGACGACCTTGAGCACATTGCTTGCCATCCGCCACAACGTTGCAGATTTCGCCGTCTGGCGAGTTGCGTACGACCGGGCTGCGACGATCCGGACAACACACGGGTGCACCTCTGATGCGGTTTTCCGTTCAGCCGAATTTCCCAACGACGTGTTCGTTACTCACGAATTCCCTTCGCACGCACAAGCATCAGCCTTCGTCGCCGATCCGCAGTTGCAGACGATCATGATGGCGGCTGGTGTTGCGTCAACGCCACGATTCGAGATCTTCGACCGCGCCTAGAGACCGACCACTAGCCAGGTGGGGTGACCTCCCCGGCGGAAGCCATCCGTGTTGCTGCTCGCACACCGCACGCAACCGGCAACGCGGGATCAGGACGACAACAAACGCACGGCAACAACGGTCTCGAGCGCGGCCATCGCAACCTCGTAGCCCTTGTTGCGGTCATCCTCACCGCTGCGTACACGGGCTTGTTCCTCGTCGTACACGGTGAGGATGCCGTTGGTGATCACGATGTCGGTGATCATCGAGAGATGCATGAGGCCGGCAGCGCTGGCGTCGCAGACCACCTCAAAGTGGTACGTGTCGCCCTTGATCACAGCGCCGAGCGCCACGATCGCGTCGTGACGACGTGCTTCGGCCACGACCTTGGCAACCTGGGGGATCTCGAGCGCCCCGGGAACCCAGATCACGTCCACGTCGTCCGGCCGCACGCCGTGGGCCTCGAGGGCCCGACGGGCGCCCGTAACAAGATTGTCCACGATGGCCGAGTTGAAGTGACTGCTCACGATTGCAACCCGCAAACCTGTGCCGTTGACCGGCGGGCGCGACGAGGAACCCGAGCGAAGATCAACGCTCATCCCGAGACCTCCGCCTCACCCTGCTCGAGCCGGATGTCGGCCGGCAGGAGGTGGCCCATCCGGTCGCGCTTGGTCTTCATGTAGCGCTCGGCCTCCGGGTGCACCGGCAGGTGGATCGGCACGCGCTCGCTGATCGTGAGGCCGAATCCCTCGAGCCCGCCGTACTTGTCGGGGTTGTTGGTCATCAGCCGCATCGACTCCACACCGAGGTCAGCGAGGATCTGGGCACCCACCCCGTACTCGCGTGAGTCAACGGACAGGCCGAGCTCCACATTTGCGTCGAAGGTGTCGAATCCCTCGTCCTGCAGACCGTAGGCACGCAACTTATGGGTGATACCGATTCCGCGTCCCTCGTGACCGCGCAGGTACACCACGACACCGCGGCCCTCCTCGGCAATACGTCGCATGGCCTCGTGCAACTGGGTTCCGCAGTCACACTTCACGCTCCCGAACACATCGCCGGTGATGCACTCACTGTGCACACGGACGAGGGCTGGATCTCCCGACACGTCGCCCATGGTGTAGGCGACGTGGGTCTCGCCGTCGAGCATGCTCTCGTAGGCGTGGCACTGGAACTCCCCCCACTTGGTTGGCACCCGCGCCGAAGCCATGCGCTCCACCAGTCGTTCGTGGCGACGGCGGTAACGGATGAGGTCCGCAATAGAGATGAAGTTCAGCCCATGCTCGTCGGCGAAACGGCGGAGGTCGTCTGCACGAGCCATTCGGCCGTCGTCGAGCACGACCTCACACAGCGCGCCGGCGGGCCGGCAGCCGGCCATGCGGGCGAGGTCAACAGATGCCTCGGTGTGACCCGCACGCTTCAGCACCCCACCGGGCCGTGCCCGCAGCGGGAAGACGTGGCCCGGGCGGTTGAATTCGGCCGCACCGCGGGCCGGGTCGGCCAGCGCACGCAGGGTGCGGGCACGATCAGCCGCCGAGATGCCCGTCGTCGTGCCCTCACCGAGGTCCACGCTCACCGTGAACGCAGTACCAAGGGCCTCGTTGTTGTCGCGCGGCACGACCATCTGGGGAAGGTCGAGCTCGGAGCAACGCTCGGCAGTGAGACCGACACAGATCACGCCCGAGGTGTGGCGCACGAAGAAAGCAATCGCCTCGGGTGTCGCGAGGTCCGCGGCCATGATGAGGTCGCCCTCGTTCTCCCGGTCCTCGTCGTCGGCCACGACCACGATCTCGCCGCGACTGATCGCAGCCACTGCGTCCTCAATGGAATCGAAACGGATGCTCATTGCTGATCTCCTTGCGCAGATGCGGACTTCGGCAGGTAGGCGACCACCAGCCGTTCGACGTACTTGGCCATCACGTCCACCTCGAGGTTCACGTGATCACCGGGCTTGCGCGAGCCGATCGTGGTGACCTCGGCGGTGTGCGGGATCACGGCAACCGTGAAACCGTCGGGGAGCGCGTCCACAACGGTGAGACTCACACCGTCTACCGTGATCGAGCCCTTCTCCACGATGTACCGGGTGAGGTGCTCGGGGGCCCGCACGTGCAGATCGGGCCAGGGCGCAACGATCTCGCCGACCGCGTCGACGTGGCCCTGCACGATGTGACCGCCCATCCGGTCCGACATGCGCACGGCACGCTCGAGGTTCACTGGGTCGCCGACAGAGACGTGGGCGAGTGTCGTGCGAGAGACGGTCTCTTCTGACACGTCGGCCTGCCACCAGTCGTCACCGAAGGCGACAACCGTGAGACAACAGCCGTTGACGGCGATGGAGTCGCCGAGCGACACGTCATCGAGAACGTGTTTGGCCTGAACGCGCAGCACACCGTCGGTGAACGACGACACGCGGGCCAGTTCTTCAACAATGCCGGTGAACATCAGCCCTCCACCCGCATAGACACCCGTGCTGCCGCCATGGTCTCCCGCTCCTACCGTTCTCTCGGATCACTCGGTGACGCGGAGTAGGGAACGGGACAACCCACCAAAGCCCCACCATGCATGGCGGAGCCCGGACGTTTTGCCTGCTCCCATCCGGACTGTGACCGTCGGCCCCGGAGTTTCACCGGATCGGCCCCCCGACCGAGGCCGGAGGGTTCGCGGGCTGTAACCGCCGGTTGGGAATTACACCCAACCCCGCAGGTAATTGACTTGTGACAAATTGGTGGCGGGGGCAGGATTTGAACCTGCGACCTTCGGGTTATGAGCCCGACGAGCTACCTGGCTGCTCCACCCCGCGGCGAAGAATCTAAATCCTACCTCCGGAACCCCCGGAACCCAAGTCCCGGGGGATTCGCTCAGCGGGGCGTTGCAACCTCGGCGAGGGTCCGCAGGAAGCGGTCGTTCTCCTGCACGCTGCCGATGGTGATGCGGATCCCCTCGTTGCTGAACGGCCGGGTGACGACGCCGCGCTTCTCCATCTCGAGATAGATCGCGTCGGCATCACCGCCGAGCGGTAGGTACACGAAGTTGGCCTGGGCATCGGGCAGGGTCCATCCGGCACCCTTCAGGGCGGAGATCACACGCGCGCGCTCACCGAGGATGCGGCCGACCCGTTCGTTGATCTGGTCCTCTGCGTCGATCGCCGCAATCGCTGCCGCCTGGGCGAGCGCACTCACAGCGAACGGGAACAGGGTCTTGTCGATGGAGGCAATGACCTCTGGGTGACCGATCGCGTACCCGGCCCGGATACCGGCAAGGCCGTGGGCCTTGGAGAACGTGCGGGTAACCACCACGTTCGGGAAGTGCGGAACGAGTTCGTGCACGGGGTCGCCGAACGACGGGTCGAGGAACTCCCGGTACGCCTCGTCGATGACCACCACAGTGCTCGGGCTGATACCGGCGAGCAGTTGCCTCATCTCGCTGACGCGCAATGCGGTGCCCGTCGGGTTGTTCGGCGTGGCGAGCAGCACCATGCGCGTCGAGGGCGTGATTGCCTGTGCGAGCGCGTCGAGGTCGAACGAGTGCGCTGCGTTGAGCGGTGACGTGACCTCCTTGCCGCCCATCAACTTCGTGTACACCGGGTACACCTCGAACGATCGCCACGGATACACCACCTCGTCACCCGCATCGATGTAGGTGAGGAACAGCTGTTGCAGCAGGCCGACCGACCCGGACCCCACGGTGACACCCTCCACGTTCACACCGAGCCACGACGCCAGTCGTTCGCGCACAGCAGTCGCCCGATGATCCGCATAACGGTGCGCCCCCTCGGCGGCCCGGGTCACTGCGGCAACGATCGCGTCGAGCGGCGCTTCCGGGTTCTCGTTGGACGCGAGCTTGATTGCGTTGGTGATGCCGTGTTCCTTCTCGGCCTGGGCGGCACCCTTACCGGGACGGTACGCAGGCAGGCTCTGGACGGCGGGACGGGCGGAGGGGATCACGGTGTCACGGTAGCCCGAAGGTTCCCGGACGAACCGATCCTGAACTACCGTGCAAGTCACCGGTTCTGCCGCCATCACCATCCCCAGAGTCAGGTCCCATCACACCGATGTCCCGCAAGAAGCAGATCGAAGAACTCCGGGCGCAGCTTGAGCAGTTGCGGTCCGATTTCGTGAACTCCGAGGGCCGACGGCAGGACCACGTGGACCGCCTCGACACCGTCGAGGTGATGATCGACGGGCACGACTCCACCCTCGACGACACCTCCGAAATTGTTCGCAGCCTGCCACCGGTGGACAAGATCGCCCGCACCGAGATGGTCGACGAGTTGAGCGTTGCCACCAACCAGTCCTTCGGGCAGGTACACGACACGCTTGCCGCCCAGCAGGCCACGATCACTGCCCAGGCCGGCACCATTGCCGAACAGCGAGCCCTGGTCGACACCCTGCAGGCACAACTGCGCCAGATGGAGAACTTCACCGCCACGGAAACGGCGCGCATTCAGGCCCGCCTCGCCGAGATCAGCGAACAACTCACGCGCCAGGTGGAAGAACTCGGCCACGAGGTGGACGCCGCGGCGCGCCGGGCCGAGCAGGCCGCCACCGATGCACAAGCACCCGTCGGGGCGCTCGACGACATCAAGGCCGCTCAGGTGCGCCTCGCCGGGGAGCAGGTCCGCTACGACCTCGCTCTCCGTGCTGAATTGGCCGAACTCGCCGAACGTATGCGCCGCTCGAACCGCGGCTGACCGCTCGAACCGCGGCTGACCGATCTGCGTCAACCTCGCGGAGCTGACCACCAAAAACACTCGAGCCGCCGACCTTTCGGTCGGCGGCTCGTTGCGTGATTGATCGCTGGTGGAGCGATTAGATCTTGAACTGCCAGATCTCTCCGGCACCCGTCGAGGTGCTCTTGTTCGCCACGAGGATCGTGTTGTGGAGCTTGGCAAAGCCGCTCGGGTCGACGAGGTCGGTGCCGAAGGTCTGCCAGGTTCCCGAGGCTGCGGCGGTGCCGTCCTTGTTGATACCAATGCGGGTGATGGCACCGTTTGCACCGCTCGAGGAGATCGTGCGCAGTTGCACCACGTACAAGCCGTCCTTGGCGAAACCACAGCCGGTGATCGGGTTGAGACCCGTGGCCCAGGCAACCGCCGAGGTCATCGGGTTCGTTGCACGGGTATCAATGCGGTAGATCGTCGCCGCCGCCGTGGGTGTGGTGGGGTCGTAGAACGCCGCGAAGTTCAGTTCGCCGACGTAGAGGTAGCGACCACGCTTGGCAATGCACGCAGGTGCAGCGTCACGACCGGGAACCGGGTTTGGGATGTAGGAGATGAGCGTCTGGGTGTAGACACCCTTCTTCTTCTGCACGAGCGTCACCGTGTTTGCGCCGGCATCAACCACCCAGTGCTTGTTGCCCTCGCTCACCACGGCGTAGGGGTTGGCGTCGGGGAAATCGTTGGTGGGTGCCCACACGTCGGTTTTGTGTAAGTCGGTCCAGTCCCAGTTGGTGCCGCCAACGTTGGCGAGTGCAGCCGGCGTGAACACACCGCGCTTCTTGCGGAACTCAACCAAACGTCCTGCGTAGGTGCTGATCGCCGTGCTGAGCGTCGGCGAGGGCGACGGGGTGCCGTCTGCCGCGGCGAAGTCTGCGGCGATGCCCTGCGCGGACTCAGCCATTACGCCGAACACACGGTGCTTGCCCCTGACGTCAATGCCGTCGATGCCGACGACTTCGTTCCCTGCCCTGATGGACAGCAGCCCGTCCACGATCTTGGTGGAGCGCTGCTTGCTCTTGCCGAGCTTCTCGAAGCGGGTGATGGAACCCGTGAAACCGAAGCAGGTGGACTCGGACTCGAGGGTGATGCACTCATCGCCGCCCGTGCCGGCCTCAGATACGTACACGAGGTTGTCGCCCTCAGACGCCAACCCGCGGGGGTTGTTCAGGCCCGTGGCCACCACGGTGTGGCTGCTCGGTACCGGGCGCGGCTTTTTGGCGAAGGCTGGGCCGGCGAACAGGCCCAGACCGATGGTGGCGGTCACGGTGGCTGCTGCCACAACGCGAAGGCTGCGGCTTCGATTCTTACGATGCGCGTTCATGTGACTCCTCTGGGTACTTGATCCCCTACTCCGGACTATAACGCTCGAAACTTGGTCCGATGACGGTCGGACCCGTCTGGCTGGGGGCTGAGCCCGAACCCCGGGCCGGGTTGGGCCGGCCCACCTAGCGGGTGAGCAGTGGGACGTACGAGTCGAGTACGGCAAGCACCTCGGCCTCGGGAGCGGACGGCAGGCCGAGCGCCACTCGAGCCACCCCCTGCTCGGCATAGGCGTCGATGATCTCGGGCTTGGCCGGGCAGCCGAAGACACCGACCTCGATCGAGTTCGGGTTGCGGCCCGCTTCCTGCGCCATCGACCGCAGCAGCGGCAGCTTCTCGAGCACATTGCCGCGTCCATGGATCGGCATCCACCCATCGCAGTACTCCACGATGTGGCGGAAGGTCACCGGACCGCCGGCACCGCCCATGATCACCGGGGGGCTCGGCCACTGCACCGGCTTGGGCCAACTCCACGACGGGGAGAACCGCACGTGCTCGCCCTCGAAGCCGAACTCCTCCTCGGTCCACAGACCCCGCATTGCGAGCACCGTCTCGCGCACGGTTGCCCGGCGCTTCTTCGGGTCGACGCCGTGGTGCTCCATCTCGTCCTCGTTCCAGCCAACGCCCACCCCGAACAGGAAGCGGCCGTCGGACACGAGGTCCACCGACGCCACCGACTTCGCCAGCGTGATGGCGTGGTGCTGGGCGACCAGGCATACGCCGGTGCCCACCTTGAGCGTGCTGGTCACCGCCGCTGCCGCCGTGAGGGCGACGAAGGGGTCGAGCGTGCGCCGGTACATCTCCGGCAGTTCAGGTCCCCCGGGCCACGGTGTGCGCCGGCCGACCGGGATGTGCGTGTGCTCGGTTACCCAGAGCGATTCGAACCCCCGCTCCTCCATCGCGATTGCGAGGCGATCCGGGCGGATCGAGAGGTCGGTCGGGAAGATGAGTGCGCCGATCTGCATGACAGCCTCAGCCCCGTGCCGCGTTCATGAACGCCTCGAGCTCACGGGGTATGTCCGGGCCCGCAGGTTGGTAACCGATCTCGGTGACGCCGTTGGTCTCCCACTCGGCGAGCATCTCGCGCAAACGGGCCGGGCTGTAACAGCCCCCCATCGCCGTAATGAGGTCGCCGGTGATGAGCGGACGGTCGCGCTCGCTCACACCAATGAGGTGCAGGTCGTGGATCGCAAGGTGCTTCACGTCGTCGGGAACGTCCTGATAGGCAGCGAGCCATTGCGCGCCCCCGGGCAGCTTCTCCACACCGAGACCGTTCTCGTGGAAGAAGTGGAAGTACACCGCGGCGCCATGGCCCGCGGCATCGATCACACGGTCGCTGTTCGGCGACTCGCCGTCGTCGAGCACCGTGCCGAAGTGGAGGAGAATCTGGCGGCCGCGGCCCGGCTCCGGCGCGGCACCGCCGAGGAACAGCCCCGCACCGAGTTCCTTCGCAACTGCGTAGCCCTTCGGGCCGGCGGCGCCGATCACCCAGGCAACGTTGATCGGACGGTCCGGAGCGCACATCCCGGGGTGGATCATCTGGATCTTCGCGCCGTCCCACGTGGTGACGTCGCCGCGCAGCAGCGCCTGCACCACCTCGACGTACTCCTTCACGTACGCCCACTTGAGCGGCTTCTTGCCGAGCGTGAAACGTCCGGTGAACCCGGTGCCCACGCCAACCTGCACTCGTGACGCGCCCGCCGCGTCGACGAGTGTCGCGACCGCGGCGGCCGTGGTCATCGGGTGACGGAGGCTCGGGATGAGCACACCCGGCCCGAGGCCGATGGTGCTCGTTCGCTCCGCGGCACGGCAGAGCTGCACCCATACGTCCGGGTAGAGCGCAGGGGAGTCGTAACACCAGGCACGCGTGTACCCGAGCTTCTCGGCCACAACGATGTGGTCAGGGGTGGCGAGCTGAGTGGCGAACGCGCAGGTCACATCAACGGTCATGACCGGGAACCGTAGCGCTGTGTCGCCCCCGGCTCCGGCTACGCAGTGGGCTTGGGTACCGACACGATCGTTGTCGTGGTGCTCGAGCCGCCGAGGAGCGTCTCTGCCTGTGTCACCTTGGAGCGTGCCGCGGTCACCTTCTGCTGGTACGTGCCGAGGTCACCAGCCTTCAGCGCAGCATCGGCTTCGTCAAACAGCTTGCTCGCGGCAGCAAGCAGTTGTTCCACGGTGGTCTCGCCACCGGCGGGCCCGGTTGTGCCACCCGGCGTGGTGGTGGGCGTGGTGGTTCCCGTGGTGCCGCCAGACGAACCGCTGCGGTCGCCGAGCACCACCTGGGCCCCGGGGAAGAGCGCGTTGAGCGCCACCGTCAGCGAGTCGCCCCTGCCGAGGCTGCCGTTGCCGATCACCACGACGTAGCGAAGGTCGGGGATCGCCGACTGCCCCTCTGCTTTGACGTAGACCGGGCGCACGTAGACGAGGCCCTTGCCCACCGGCACCATCTGCATGTCACCGAAGAGCACCTTGGAGCCCTTGGAGTCCTCGAGCGTGAATGCCTGGCTGAGTTCGGACTGGATCTGCAGGTGGGCCGTGTACGGGCCGGAGGGTAGCGACCCCTGCACGTCGTACATCGTGAGTTTTGGCATCAGGTCGGCGCCGACCGTGCCCACGGCGAACGCGCGCAGTACCTGGAGGCTGTCGTCGGGCGAGAAGGGGGCAAACGGTCGGATGAGGGAGAACTCCGCCTTCGTCGCCCCGGGCGGCGTGAACAACGAGTAGTAGGGCACGTAGCGGTCCCCGCTGCTGCATGTGGTACTCGACGACGCGCTCGACGCCACACCTACCGACGACACGATCGTGGAGATCGTTGCGGAGTCCGCTGACTGCTCGGCCGGGACATCCTGAGACACACACCAACGCAGGTCCGAGTTGAAAAACTCGTCGGCCTGATTGAGGTGGTACTTGCCGAGGTGAGCGGTCTGTACACGCAGGAGGTCCTCGGGATAGCGGAGGTGGTCGCGCAGCACGGCCGGCAGGTCATCCTTGCTCTTCATGAGCTTGGGGAACACCTTGTCCCACACGGCGGCGACCGGGTCGGCCTCGTCCATCCGGTAGAGCGTGACACTGCCGTCATAGGCGTCCACGACCGCCTTCACGGAGTTGCGGACGTAGTTGAACTCCCTCCGGAGACCGCTGCTCGTGGGCAACTGCGAGATGTCGGCGTTCTCCGAGTACGGGTAGTGCGACGTAGTGGTGTATCCGTCCACCACCCAGAGGATCCTGCCTTCCGCCGACACGGGGTACGGATCGGAATCGAGCGCCAGGAACGGGGCGATCTTGTTGACCCTGCTGCGGACATCCCGCATCCAGAGGATCTGGCTGTCTGAGCGGATGAGCCCAGACCCGAGCAGGTTGTACTCGCCGAACTTCAGTGCCATCGCGAGGCGGCGGAACCACGCGCCTGCCGGAACGCCACCGTTCCCCGAATAGCGCTCGCCCGGGCCGGCTGGGCCGATCTCGCCCGCCGCACGGCTGCTCTTGAGCACCACGTAGCTCCCGGGCATGCCGTCGCCCACATAGATCTCGGGTCGAGTGACCCCGAGCGCCGTGTTGTCCTGCTCCGGCAGGTACGCGGGCCTACCGTCCGAGGCCACCCGGCTCGCCGGTGCCGCAACGAGCCCGTGACCGTGTGTGTACGCGAGGTGCGTGTTCTCCCACGAGCTGTTGGGCAGTTTGTCGGCCACCACTCGCGCCGCAACGACCATCTGCTGAAGCTTGCCGTCGACGACGTAACGGTCCACATCAAGGTCCGCGAACTCGTAGAAGCCCTGGGGACGCCGCTGCTGCGTGAACGCCTGCTTGATCGCGTCCTGCTTCGGGTCAAGCAGACGAACATTCGCCAGCGCGGCGACGCCTTGCTGGACCGCCTCCGTGGTGACCTCGCCGAACTCCACGGGTACGGACTTGGTCAGCGCTGTGTCGAGCGCGAACGCCTTCTGAGTGAGGTCGATATTGCGCTGGATGTACGGACGTTCACGCTTGGACTCGGACGGCTCCACACGGAACTTCTGGACGATTGCCGGATAGATGGCCCCGGCAACGAGCGCAACCACTGCCCAGAGACCGACGGCGATCACCGGCAGGCGCCATCCGCGTTGGCGAACGTTCCAGATGAGCAGCACGGCTGCGGCCACGGAGATGAGGATGAGCAGGTTCAGCGCCGGCAGTGTTGCCTTCACGTCGGTGTAGCCGGCGCCCTGCACGAACCCCCGGGTTGACGAGGTGAGCGTGTAGCGGCGGAGCCAGTACTGCGCCGCCTTCACAACCGCCAGCAGTGCCAGCAGGATCGACAAGTGAAGCTTGACCTGGGGGGTAACGCGCGGTGCGGGCCCGGACGTACGGATCCCGCCGTTCAGGTAGTGGGCCACCACGGTGAGCACCGTGACGAGAATGATTGCGGCGAAGAACCAACCGAACAGGAAATTGAGGAACGGCAACCGGAAGACGTACCACGACACGTCCTGGTTGAACTGAGGGTCCGGCGTGTTGAACGACACGCTGTTCCGGAACATCAGCCACTGCTTCCAGTGCCCGGCAGCGGGCATGCCAACGAGCAACGCGAACATCGCACAGAGACCGAGCCGCAGCGTCTTGCGGCGTGCCCCGACAAACCTGCGCACCCGGTCAAGCACCTCGTCCTGCGGCCCGGCAATGCGCACCTCCGGAGCGATGCGATCCGCAATGGTCAGGCTCGTGAACGACATCACCGCGAACGCGATCACGCCGACCGCTGCGAGCACGACCTTCACCCAGAACGTTCCCCAGAACACGTCGGAACGACCGACCGACCGGAACCACAGCGAATCCACGTAGAAACTCGCCACTCCGCGCCCCGAGAACAACGCGATGATCAGGACCAGCGCACCGACGGCGATCGCTATCCGTCCTCGCGAGCTCAGACGGAGCTTGGGCAGCCCTGGACGACGGGAAGGGATATCCGAGGGGTTGCGCACCCCGTGAAACCTACTCCGGCAAGCGTTGGATCATGCACCGGCACGATGCCGAAGCCGGCGGGTGAACATGTCCGCTCGGGAAAGTGTCCGGTACCCGGATCACCACACCGGCGTTCGCCGACACCTCCGGACAGCCCGGTGCGGTCGGGTCGGGCTGCCACACGACGAGGCTCCCCACAGGGAGCACCGAATGGGCACCGAGACCGTACGCGTGCAGCAACAACTCCTCCGCGAGGCCGTCGAAGCGCTGCTTCCACTCCCGGTACGCGCTGCGGACGAATGCGCTCAGTTCGAAACGGTTGCCCTGCGAACTCTCGATCACACGCTCGAGTCGCTCACGCATCGGGAGCACGAGTTCCTCGGCGAAACGGTCGAGAACCGCTGTGCCCGGTCCGTGCGGGTCGGGGGCAGCACCACCGTCCATCGACGCCGCCCCGGCGACAAAGGAGTCGGCTGCCTCGGCGAGCGAGCACGAGCAATAGCGCGCAACATGCGAATCCTCGTCCGGCAGCAGTTCCGCAATGCCGCTCACCCGCTCCGTGCGCCGGATTGCCGTGAGTACATCATTCTGTTCGTCCACAACGACGCGCTTGAACTGCTTCACGAGCGACTCGATGAGCGGAGCGAGCACGGTTCGGCGGGCCGCGAAACGATCAGGAACCACCCCGGTCGACGGTGTTGGCGGTGTGTCGCCGTCCGTGGGCGTTGCGGTGCTGACCGTCGCGCCGACCGGGCCTGCTCCCGCACCGGGGTGCTCGGAGTCGTCGTGGACCGGCGCTGCGTACTCGGGCGCAACGGTCCCCCCGGATGCCACAGCGGGCAGCTCGATCCCGTTGACCGGTGTGATGTCATCGTCGGCGTCGTAGATGGCGGACTCGGCGGACTGCCGGGAGATGAACTGTTCGGGCGCGCTCGGGTCATCGCTGGGGGCGGCCTGCTCCAGTTCGACGATGATGTCGACAGCGGCAAGTCTCGCTACCTCGAAGGCCCGCAGGAGGTGGTCCCGGCCGTCGATGAGCGCCCTGATCTGCTCCCTCGCGAGGTCTCGACGCTGCGCAAGGTCGGTGAGCACCTTCTCGCGGTACTCGCGCGCCTCGGTGACCATCTCAAGACCGCGGCCGCGGGCCGAGGCGAGCTCGGTCTCCACCTGCTCCGCGGTCACGCGCTGCAGGTAGGTCACTTCCTCCTGCACGGACTCGCGCACGCGTGCCGCTTCTTCGTACGCGGAAGCGACGAGCTGCACCGCTTCATCCTCGGCTCGCGCTCGTACGCGCGCCGCCTCGTCCCGCGCGTCGCCGAGCAGGCGTTCGGTCTCCTCGCCGACAAGGCTCACCAACACCTCCCGGTCGAGTTGGTCGACCGCGACATTCGGACGGCTCGCGTTCGCGAACTCACGCTCGAGGGCGCGCTCGCGCTCCCGGGATTGATCGATCTCGTCCACAAGTTGCTGGAGCCTCGATCGCACCTCGTCGGGATCGAAACCCCGCCGGACGACACGGAAAGACCCGATCGGCGACGACTCGGGGTCGGGCCGGGGGAAGGAAACTGCCATTAGTGCAGATGGTACGGCCCGCTGCCGGTCCGCAGGTGGCATTACCCCTCGACGCGCGACTCCCCGCGCAGCGCGGGTATTGGCGTACCACCGCGCTCGACCAGCGCCTGCAGGGCCTCCTCGAGGGTTGCCACCGGCACGATCTCAAGGCCGTCACCGGCCGCCTTTCGTGCTTCTGCGAGACCGTCGATGCCGTCCTCGCCCTGTGCCGTGGGGACGAGGAAAAATGCTGCGCCTGTCCTGCGCACCGCTGCGACCTTCTGGCGAAGGCCACCGATTGCCCCGATCGAGCCGTCGGTCTCGATCGTTCCGGTCACCGCGATGCGGCGGCCGCCGGTGAGCGAGCCCGGACTGAGCCGGTCGATGAGCGTGAGCGTGAAGGCGAGACCGGCAGAGGGCCCACCGATGGCATCGGTGTCGATCGTTGCGCGGAACGGAAGAACCACCGAGTACGTGTCGTGGGCGGCAAAACCGATGAGCGCCCGGCTCGGACGACCATCTGCCTCCCTCGACGCGATCGTTGCGAAGGTTGCTGTCTTTTCGTCCTCGCCGTGCGCCAATCGGTAGGTGACCACCACGTCGTCGCCTGGCCGGAGCCTCGCCATGACGGGGGCGAGGTCCTCGACTGTCGGCGTGGGCACGCCATTGACAGCGGTAATGGTTGCCCCACGCTGGAGGAACCCACCTGCAGGTGCCTCCTTGTCGCACGCATCGGAACGGATTACCTCTCCGTTGACGCAGAGCAGTTGCTCGACGACCACGGCACCCGCCCGGAGACGGGCATCGAGGCCGAGGCGGCGGTACGCAACGAACTCTGCGACCTCCTTGGCATCCCTCATCATCTGCAGGTCGATCTGACGTTCCTCGGACGGGTCCGCCCTCCCGAAGCGCTGCTCACGACTCAGGATCCGGACGTCGTTGTCGCCACGGCCGAGCGTGAACTGCAGCACATTGAGGTGCGCCCCGCTCACCGTCACGAAGAGGAATTGGCCGGGGGAGTCGTCCTCGACGATGTTGTCGGGGAGGTTGTCGAACTCGAGGCGCGACCCGACCGGAGAGGCCGCTCCCGGTGCGTACGCCCAATGGTCCACCCGAATCACGTTGCCGACGAGTGCAACGAGGGGAACCGCTACGCCGACGAGAGCGAGTGGCCCACCCCACCAACGGTGACGCCTCGACGGCAGACGGACCACGTCGTCGAGCGGCATCGCACCCGCGAACCCGTCGACGTCCTCCACGTCACCCGACCTCGGGTGCGGTGGGGGTGTGGTTACGATCGGGAGTTGCGTGTTGTCGTCGAGCATTCTGAAGCAGATCCTCACCGTTCGGTCGGGATGGACCGTTGCGGTAGCTCTCGCGCTGCTCGTCGCGATCGGCGTGGTCAAGCCTGTCAGGGCGACGGGCACCTTCACACGGCAGGCGTGGGAAAAGTTTCCCGGGCTGCGACCGTGGCTCCACCCACGTGTTGAGGTCCCGGTGCAGGTAGACCACCTGGCCGTGGAGCTGTACCGGCGCCCGCAACGGTGGCGGCGCCTGGTCTCGTTCGCGCTCGGTGCCGGCCTGAGCGCTCTCGTCGGCTGCGTCCTCGCTCTCGCTGTCGGCGCAGCCGCAATCTGGTTTGTCGGCTCGCTCACTGGCCGGCTGAAGTGATCGTTCTGCCGGATGACGTCCGTGCGGCGCGACAACTCGTCGCCGTTGCCGGGCACCGCAACGACGCAGCTACCGCACGCGCTGGGCTCGCCCACCCCGACGAGTCCGTACGCGCGACAGCCCTCGGCGCGCTCGCCCGCATCGGCGTGCTCCACGCGGACTCGCTGAAACACCACCTGTTCCCCCGCACCGAGCCATCACCGCTCGTGCGCCGCCGCGCCGCTGAACTCTCAGCAGGCCTTGCCGACGTCGTGCTCCTGGGCGCCCTACACGACCCCGACTGGTCCGTGGTGGAAATGGCGTGCTGGGCGATCGGCGAGCACGAGGCAGCTGATGACCCGACACTCGAGCGGCTGATCCAGCTCGGGAGCGAGCACGAGGAATCGCTGGTCCGTGAGGCGGCGGTCGCTGCTCTCGGTGCGGTCGGCGACCCGCGCGGGCTCCCCACGATCATCGCAGCAACCCGAGACCGCGCACCCGTCCGCCGGCGCGCCGCGGTGTCACTCGCACCGTTCGATGAGCCCGAGGCTGAGAATGCCCTCCGCGAACTGCTCACCGACCGCGATTGGCAGGCCCGCCAGATCGCCGAGGACCTGCTGGACGCGCGCCCGTCCGTGGACGCACCCGCCGACAGCGCCTAGGCCACCACGCACCCGCCCGTCGGGCGGATCGTCGTGGGCACACGGTTACCATCGGTTTCCGTGTCCGTCCGACTGACCGCAACCGCTCGTCGTGAGCAGCTCATCGACACCGCTATCAGCGTGTTTGCGCGCAACGGGTACCACACCACCTCGATGAACGACGTCGCAGAGGCGGCCGGGGTCACCAAGCCGGTGCTCTACCAGCACTTTGCGTCCAAGCGGGATCTCTACCTTGCACTGCTCGACGAGGTCGGCCACCGACTGCTCACGCGGATCTCGAAGGCCACCACGGACGCCGCCGACGGCCGAGCACAGACCCTGGCGGGCTTCCGGTCGTACTTTCGCTGGGTAGCCGAGGATCACGACGCGTTCCTCCTGCTGTTCGGCAGCGGATCGCGCAGCGACGACGAGTTCGCCGCGGCCGTGCGGCGGGTGACCGACGAGGTGTCGAGCACCATTGCGCCGCTGATCGCTGTTGATATCCCCGAGGAGCATCGTCAGACGCTCGCGCACGCCGTGGTCGGCATGGCCGAGGGCGCGAGCCGCCAGCTCATCGACTCCGGGCTTGCTTTCGACCCCGATGAACTTGCCGAGCAGGTCGGCGCGCTCGCGTGGGCCGGTCTCCGCGGGATCCGTCGCTGACGATGGCCGAGGTCGATGGCCTCGATGGCCTCGAGGCGCTCGTGCGCCGGAGGCGGACGAGCCTGATCATGGACCTCACACGACCGGTGGACCCGACACTCGTCGATCGCATCTGCGGGCTCGTCGCCTGGGCCCCGAACCACAAGCGCACCTGGCCCTGGCGTGTGGCAGTTTTCACCGGGGACAGCAGGGCTGCCCTCGGCAATGCCTTTGCCGATGACCAGGCAGACGCCGGCGAGACGGACCTAGTCCGCGTCGAGAAGAGCCGCCGCAAGTACGGACGCTCTCCGGTCTGTGTCGTGGTCGGCGCTGACCCCGGGGACAGCACGGA
>CAFAAJ010000007.1_pt1 | contig 24704 bp, 19 predicted proteins | sample 7267551 | NCBI WGS metagenome assembly CAFAAJ01 (sample SAMEA6813983, study PRJEB35770) | uncultured Acidimicrobiales bacterium | biome: Freshwater; feature: Freshwater reservoir; material: water | place: Czech Republic | collected 2017-08-18 | depth 30m m
CACCACCCGGGCGGGCACGCCGCGCAGGGGGATGAGCGACGTCACCGTGACGGCACCGCTGCGTAGGCGGAGGCGGCCCGGACGATCCGCGAGGTGATTGGCGAGTACTGCCTTGACATCGGCGATCCCGAGGGGAACCGCGCTCGTGCCATTCGGACCGGTTGCGGTGATCCGGATCTCGTCGAGCACGAGGTGCAGCGCCGCAATACGCCAGTGCTCGTCCTTCGGCACGGCGCAGAAATGATCCACCACGGCGTGCAAGGTGTCCACCCACTCCGCGATGGGGCGGGGCGTACCGACCTGCTCGTGTAACCACACGAGGCGGGCGAGGAAGTCGGCCATCGTGCCGGCGAGGGCAACATCGTCGGACCCCATGTCGTCGAAGGGCACGACGTTACCGAGCACCGCACGGTCCACGGGGGCGGAGAGCGCTGCACCGGCGAGCAGGCGTTCGCTCATGGCGCGCCACGTGCCGCCGGCGATGTCGGACGGGATGCCCCACTGCACCCGGTGCTCCGCCAGCAGCCCCCACCGGGTGCCGAGCTCGGTGCACCAGTTGGCGAGCTGCCCGATGTGATCGGCCTCCCAACCGAACCGGGTACGAACGGGCTCGGACTGCGCGAGCGACAGCACCTGGGTGAGGGTGGCACGTCCCTCGACGAGCTGAAGGGCGGCCTGGAGCACGTCGGCCAGCGAATCCTCGGTGGTGAGCGAGCGATCACCCACGCGCGCCGGGACGGGCAGCGATCCACGGCCGAGGACCGATTCGACAAGGGGGGCAAAGCGCTCGAGATCGGGGCACAGCACCAGCACGTCGTGTGCCTGCAGGGTGGGATCGGCGACGAAGGCATGGCCGAGGGCATCACGCAGCACCTCGAGCTGACGGAGGTCCCCGTGGCACGCGTGTACCTGCAGGCTGTGGTCCGCGAGCGCGAGCCCGCCCACCGGAGCAGGGGCTACGTCGTGACGAATGCCGTGCTGGAGATGGCCGAGTAGCGAGCGTGGCGCAGACGTCGCCGTATCGACAGCGCGCTCGACGACGTCGGGCATGCCGGCGGTGAGGGCGCGCGCCTCGAGTGCCGGGCGGCCCCATGAGACGAGGAGCGGATGGTTGACGTGAGCCGCAACATCCAGATTGACGCGCACCTGCACGGCCCCGGCCAGGCGGTTGACCGATGACGCCCATGCCACGCGTGACGGGTGGCGCAGGAACACGTGCACCTCCCGCACCTGCGCGAGCGAGCGCAGCAATGACAGGAACGTGAAGGACAGCGACCCGAACCCGAACACGCTCACCCGCTCAGGCAGGTTTGGCTGGATCGCTCCGAGACGCATCTGCTCGAGGTAGTGCGGAAGGCGTTCCGGCGGGCTCGGTGTATCGATGTGCTTGCGCACCTCTCGCCAGAGACGCGCCTGCCAGAGGTGGCCGGCATCCAGCGGCGCGAGTTGGCCATCCTGGAGGAACGTGCCGTCGGTGTCCTCGCCGAGCCCCCACGACGTGATGAGTGCCGGGCGCTGGCTGGCGTACTGGTCGAAGAGGTCGGCGATGCGCCGCGCGAGCGCCCACGGGTCTCGCCCGGCGCTGGCGCCTGCACCAGCGCCCCCATCGGTCGCCCACGGGAGCAGCGAGGGCTGCGCCTCGAGGATCTGCAGCACGGTCCACGTGAGCCGCTCGATCGACCACGGGTCATCGTCGGTTGTCGCCGCGCCGAGCGCACGTGCAACGAACTGACCGGGGAACAGGAAGTTCACGTTCGCAACGATCCCGTCGCCGCGGCCGGTGCTGCCGAGGCGGGCACCGAGCGCAGCCATGACCGCATCTGCCGTTCCGGCGGACGGAACGGCCACCACGTGCGGGGTGAACGGGTCTGAGAGCGGAGGTGCGAGTACCCCGGCGAGCGATCTCAGCAGGGGTTCGAGTTCGTCGGCGTGGTGGAGCGTCAGCATTCTGGGGGGAACGCTACGCCACCGGTGTCACGTGATTTCCCGGAACAGGCCGGGGCTCGACGCGGGTCATGTCACACGGTTTGCGTTCGCTGCGTTCCCCACCGGACCATGCCCGACTCCCCCGGGGCCGCCCGGCCCGTTGCTCCCCTCGTGCTGCGCCTCTTCGCGGCAGCCCGGGTGACCCCTCTCGTGCGTGATCGCTGGCTCGGTGCCGGATTCGAGCCGACCCAAGCCCTCCACTTCGTCAGCACCGGCGCGAGCCTCGACGAGGCCGTGGAAGCACGCCGAAGCGGACTCGGCGCCCTGGACGTGTGGCGCCGAGGCCGCGCCGCAGCCGACCCCACGGAATCCATCGCGCACCTCGTCGAGGTGCGGCCAGGCAGTGGCGGCGGGGCAACCGTGATTTATCGAACGCTGACCGACCGGTCGGAGACTGCTCGCATTGTGGGTACCACGGCGGACCTTGCGGGCGCGCTCGACACCGTGCTCACGGTCCTCGGCCCTGCGCCCGGCCTGTCCGGTGCGCGCACGCTGACGGTCAACGGCTTCGACGGCGCCACCGTCCTGGCACTACTGAACCGCAGCAGCCTCGCGGAACTGCTCGACCACGACATCGAGATCCACATCGAGACGTGGGAGACGTGCCGGGTGGCCGACGATCTCGGCAAGGTCTGGCTCCTCCCGCTCGGGCACGACAGCGAGGACGGGCTCGTTGACCACGGCGGGGATCTGTTCTCGTTCGACGACGTGTACTTTGCTCAGACAGGCCTCGATTTCCTCCCCCGCGCGCTCGGGCGTCACGGCTCGTGGCTCACCGCGCGGGAGGTGCTCCGCTCGGGCGAACCGCTCGTTCAGGTCACGCCGGCCTGGAGCGACCACGACCCCCGTGCAACCGGACCCGTGTGGGAGGTTCGCACCGACGGTGACCGCTTCGCCGTCAGCGACGGGAGCTCCCACGCACGGCTCGATGAGGCGCTCGCTGCCGTCGGAAGAGCACTATTTCCGGTGCGCGGTTCGCTGCTCGTGCGACTCCCCGAGGGATCAACCCTCGACACCGCCGACCTTGTTGCTCTCGTCCCCGTAGACCGGGAGGACTTCACGTATCACCGGGTCGACGAACCGGCGCTGATCATCAACGGATGGGACCACCTCGCGATCGTGCCGGACAACGACGATGGCGTGGTGTTGCTCCCCGTGCAGCGGGACCTCTTCGGCTCGGTGGACCTTCACTCCGCAGTAGGGAACCGGCTTGCCTTCCTCGCCGAGACCCACGCACCATCGCCCTACGCCAATGAGCACTCCCTCGGTGTGATCGGCCCGCTCGCCGTGACGGTGGATGCCCGCCACAGGAACGAACCCGAGGTCCGTGTGACCCCTTGGGGTGGGGACCGCGCTCAGCTTGTTGCGTCGTGGGTGCAGCGCCTCGGCGCGAGTGATCTCGCGTTCGCCGCGCTTGCCGCCGAGGGGTACGCCGAGATGACGATGACGTCAGGCGACGGGACGGCGCTCGATGGACAACCCCTCACACTCACCTCGTGGTTCGACTCCGACCTCGAGGGCGATGAACGGGCCGCTGTGCTGATCGCGCTGCAACTCGCACAGGTGCGGGATGCAGAGAGCGCACCGCAGGCGTCGCCCGAGCCTGTGTGAGGCCGAACGCGGACCGCCGCCGTTTGCTACTTCGCTGCGATCCCGCACACCGAGACGCGCAAGGGAACGACCGTCGTGAAGCGCAGGACGGTTTCCCCCACGAACGGATCGGTGCCGAACCAGACCGGCGCGCCCGAGACCACACCGAGGTCGCGGCGTGCCGACCGCACGGTGCCGCTGGCGAGGATCGCATCCATCGAGACCGCGCCGGCCGGGTCGAGCCCCGTGATGCTCACGAAGCCCGCCGGCGCATCACCCGCGAACGTCACCGATGCCGGTGCCTCGGGTGACACCGCAAGCTCGAGACACCCTTCGGGCCTGCCGACCACACCGGTTGCGGCGACGACAACGAGGCCCGTGTTGTTCGAGGCCGCCGTCGGACCATCCGTACGCACGACGATCGCGAGCGGCAGCGAACCGGCGAGCAGCCGTTCGAGCGGCCAGTCGGCTCGTGGTTGCCACGAGCCGCTCCGCCGGATCTCCGCAAGTCGCCCCATGGTGACGTCCGGGTCGTACTTCGGTTCTGGCTGCGTGCCGGGGTCCACAATGGGTGACAGCGCGTGCAACGCAGCGATCTCGATCACGGGGCGCACCTCGTAGAGCACCGCCTCGCGCGCCCTCCGAGCCGCATGGATGTCGTTCGCGTTTCGCCACACGGCATGCGCGCCGAGGAGTGCCACGACGGCCAGTACGGCGACCGCACCCGTCGGCGCGGCGGCATACCGGCTGGCGCGTACCCGCCTCAACAGTTCGGAGGCGCCAACCGCGAATACCGGAATGGCGAACACACCCGCCACCCCGACATAGCGCGGCGACGTGGACTGCACCGTTCCGAGGCCTGCGCGCCCGTACGCATTCATGATGAAGAAAGCCACGAAACCCGTTGCGCCGAAGATCAGGAGGCGGCGGGCGGCGGGCCGGCGCCACAGCCCCGCGGTGAGGGCAACGGCGATCAGCCCGAGCACCGTGCCGCCACCCCGGATCGCAACCGCATGGTCGAGCGCGTTTGTCACCCCTCGAACGAAGTACGCCGGCATCATGCGTGCCGGATGTCCCCATGGGGCCGAGAAGCGCCGGCCGTAGGTCGCGAACCACCAGAGATAGAGCGCTGTCGGTGCGCCGAGGATGGCGAGTGCCCGCAGCCAGTTGCGCCTGAACGGCCGTTCGGCGGCGAGCACCGCGCCGGTACCGAGCATGACCACGATTGCGGTGGGTCCGATGAAGAGGGCGAGTACGAACAGCAATGACGCGCTTGCCCCGAGCACAACCTCGCGCCGGCGGGCACCCTTGTCCTGTTGCCCCTCAGCGGGTCGGCGCGTGGCGATCAGCATCGCCCCCATCGAGAGCGCGAGCGACCACATGTACCCGATCTGCACGGGCCAAATGATGTTCTCGTTACCGCTCCCGAAGAAGCCGAGCCACACCATCGCCGCAAGGCTCCACTCCCAGCGGATACCCGCACGCTGGATGACGACCCCCACCATCCAGGTGACGGCCACGTGACCGATCATCAGCAGGACCATGAAGGGGAACTGCGACGAGATTCCGAACAGGGCAACCATCGTCGAATAGATGACGGCGAGCCCACCCATGAGGTGCTCGTTGTGCGGGTACCAGAGAAAGTCTGCAGTTCGTCCGTTCAGGCGCAGTTCGCGACGGCCGAGGATGAACGCCCAGTCATCGCTGAAGAACCACAGCATTCGCGTCTCGACGAGGATCAGCACTGCGACGGCCAGGAGGAGCAACGCCTCGACGGCACGACGCCGCCTGGTAGAGAGGTTGGCGACCGGCCTGTAGATCCGTCTGAGGCCTTCGATCAACGACTCACCACCGGCGATTGTCCTTGCCCCCCGCGCGCTCGCGCCAGACCTCGTCCGACCACAGTTGGCGCAGCTCGGACGCAACGAATTCGCTGGTCCACTGCACCATCTCGAAGAACGGCAGGTCCGTGCTCGCCATCTCGGTGAAGGCCATCCCGGCGAGGAGCAGCTCGGCATCCTCGATGTGCAGCTCCATCTCTCGGCGGTCATCAGCCCCCGGGTCGCCGCCGCCGAACCCCATCAGGCTGTCGGTGAGCTCGGGCCACACGTGGTGAAAGCGGGTGTCGAGGTCGAGCACGTGCTCGACATTCCAGTTGGACCGATAGCCCTCTGCCTCGGCGGTCTGGATGTTGTCGAGCACGATGCCGAGGATCGTCACGAGTGCCCCCGCCCCGGCGCGATCCAACTGCATTACCTGCTCATGAGACACACCTCAGATCATGCCGGAAATCCCGGTTCAGGGCGAAGGCGGCGACATCAGCGCCGGTGAGCCCACCAGCGTGAGCCAGGCGATCGCCCGGCTCGCGCCGATGTACTGCAACTGGCGGTCGGGCTCGGCCGACGTGTCGACATAGATCACTGCGAGGCGCTCGAGCCCCTTTGCCCGGTGCACTGTCTCGCAGAGGATCGCCTCCTCGCTCCGGTCCTCCCAGCGCACCATCGGACAGCCCTCGGGCGGATTGGCGACGAGGTCGTCGCGCTCTTTCTTGTGCCGTGTCACGACGAGGATCCCGGAGAACGGCACGCCGTGCTGCTCAGTGAGCTCGACAACGCTCTCGCGGACCCGCTTGGCGATCTCCTTGCGACCACCGGCCGGGAGATGCCGGACCGGCACGGTGCCGGGGGCGCCGGGCATCGGTTCGGGGCCACCGAGCCGTTTCACGAACGCTGCGATCGGGCGTGCGTTCCGCAGGTTGTGCTCGAGGTGGTTCGTCACCATGTTCGGCGGTGGCACCCAATCGCGCTCATAGATGGCCTGTGACGGATCCGCCGTCATCAGCAGGCGCCTCGGTCCCGACGGGTCGAGAAGGCGCTCGAGCGACTCGAGCCAGTGGGGCTTGATGTCCTGACCCTCGTCGATGATCAACGTGTCGAACGGCTGGCCGATCCGGTCCGCGTGGAAGGCGAGCCCCGCCGTTGGGATGGTGTCCCAGTAGTCGGGGCCGGGGTTCTCGCCGACACGGAACCCGTGGGGCTCGAGCAGGCGGACCACGACGTCGTGATAGGTGCCGACCGTGGCGGTCGTGTTGCGGAGCCTGCGGTGGAGGAACTCCCCGATCGGCTTGTTGAAGCAGACGACAAGCGTGCGCTCACCGCGCGCCATGGCACGGCGCGCCCAGTCGATCGCGAGCCAGGTCTTGCCGGTCCCGGCACCACCGGTGACGAGGACGCGTTGCTGGCTGTCGAGACCGCGGACCGCCGTCATGACGGCACGCGTGGTTGCATCGAGGTGGCGAGAGGTCGCGAGCATCACACCGCCCTCGCCGGTGGACAGTTCCACCGTCGGCCGTACGGCACGCACGAACCGTTCGAGGCGGTCCCGCGGCACGGGGACACGGTCCGGTGCACCCAGGCGCCTAATAGCGGCGGACGGGTCCAACAGTTCGGGCTTGGCGAGCAGGATGCTCGCCGGCGCATCGGGGCCGAGACCCTCCACCGGGATCGCACCCACGTCGGGAAGGGCGACGACGTGGCTCATGTACAGCCCGTCCATGTCCACCCGCGCGCTCCGCATCCGCCCGATCAACGCGTGCTTGGCACGTGCCACCTGCTCGACGGGGGACTTCGTCAGCCTCCGGTCGTACTGGTACCAGACGCCGTTCTCGAGGTGCACCGCGCCACCCTTGACCTCCACGAGCACCACGCCCTGCGCCGGGGACACGAGCAGCAGATCGATCTCCGCATCGCCCCGGTCGAAGATCGGCACCGTCGGCAGCACCAACCAGGTGTCGTCCAACCCGATGAGCATCGCCTCGCACACCCGTCGCTCGGAGGGCTCCAGGCCCCCGAGATCGAAATCCGAGGGAACGAGGCATGCCATCACCTCATTCTTCCCCCAACGTCCACGCGAAGGGAAGTGCGTTCACCCGACGCTGGATCCAGCCGGCCATCTCGTGGATCCGGCCCCAGTCGATCCCCGGTGCGCCCGGTCGCTCCTGCCACGGTTCCGGATCAATACCTCTCGGAGAGGCCACGTCGATGTCGAGTTCCACGCCGAACTCGGGGCCGACGATGTTCGCGAACGCCCCGCCCAGTTCGGTGTCCGGGTCCTCGAGCAGATCGCTGAACTCCTCGACGACACCGTCCACCAGCACCTGGTGCACCTCCGCCTGGGACACCGTTAGCAGGCCCTCCACCTCACCGGCACTGTCGAGCAGGGTGCTGCACAGTTCGCCCCACACGCGGGCACCGACGGCCTCGTAACGATCCGCAAGATCGGGGGAGTCACAGAACGGGACGAGCCCAATCGGGTCACCGAGCAGAAACGCCGCGTCCACCGCAACCGCTACACACGGCCACAGCCAACCCGAACGACCGAGACCGAAATCTGCCCGTGCCACTCGGTACCCGCGCCTCACGGCCTCGAGATCGATGGGGTGATCACACTCCGCGCCGTTCGTCTCGTTGTCCCCATCGTCGTTGCAGGTGTGCTCATCCCGATTGTTCATGGGTGAGACAACGCAGCGCACCGATCAGGCCGTGATCCCGGGTCACGTCGTCGAGCGGAGTGACCGCACCGATGTCACATCTCCGGGCCCTCCCGTCCTTCCAGTACCGGATCGAATCCGACCACCGATCAACCCACTCCCGAGGAGCAACACCAACATCATGCAACCGCAGATTTCCTTCGACCGCACCGTTATCACCACCCGCAACGACGAGGTTGTCAACGTCCTCATCGAGCTCACGGCACCGCCGGCACCGGAGATCGAGCGCAAGCCGCTCGACATCGTGCTCGTGCTGGACCGGTCCGGGTCCATGGGCGGCCAGCCGCTCGACTCGGTCACCAAGGCTGCCGCCCAGTTGCTGCGTCTCGTGGGCGCCTCCGACCGCATCGGCGTCGTTGCCTTCGACGACGAGGTGAACCTCGTGCTCCCGCTCGGCCAGCACGACCCGACCAGTGCCGGGCGCACGGTGCGGGCAATCACGGCTGGCGGGTCCACCAACCTCTCCGGCGGCTGGCTGAAGGGCCTCGAGATGCTCCTCGCCGACGTCCGCGAGGACGCGTTGCGGCGCATCATCGTGCTCACCGACGGTCACGCCAACGCCGGCATCACGACACCGGACGAACTGCTCGCGCTCGTCGGTGGCGGCCGTGCGCGTGACGTCTCCACGTCGTGCATTGGCTTCGGCGACGGCTACGACGAGCGACTACTCGCCGGGCTCGCCGACGCCGGCCACGGCAACGACTACTGGTGCGCCGGCCCGGATCAGGCAGCAGCAGTGTTCGCCGACGAGTTCGCCGGGCTCGCCAGCGTCGTTGCCCAGAACGTGTCCGTCGAGATCAAGCCGAGCGCTGCAGTAGCGGTGGCCAAGGTGCTCAACGAGTTCCCCATCACGGACCTCGCGAGCGGCGGTGTCCAGGTGGCGCTCGGCGACGCCTACGGCGGCGAGACCCGCAAGGTCGTGGCACGCTTCAACCTCCGCCCGGTCGCTGAGGACGGAGCGCTTGATGTCGCCACACTCACCTTCCGTTGGGCCTCCACCGTCGGCGAGGTGTCGCTGCACACCGTCACCGTCCCGGTGCGGGTAACTGTCGGCGACGAGGGTGCCCAGGACCCCGACGCCGATCCGCGGGTGCATGAAGAGGTTCTGGTGCTCGAGGTGGCGCGCACGAGGCGCGAGGCCCGGGACGCCGCCGAGATCGGTGACTACCAGGCGGCTTCGGCACTGCTCCGCGAGAGTGCCACGACGCTCGCCTGCATGGTCGCTCCGCCGCAGGGCGACCTCGAAGACCTGCGTCTCGACGTGGAGCGCCTCGAGTCCGGGCACTGGGACTCCGCCAGCAGCAAGAAGCTGTTCTCCCGGTCCCGTTCGTCGTCCCGCGGTCGCAAGACCAACTACGAAGACACCCCGGAGAACCCGCTCTGAGCACGCCCGGAAACCCCGTTACACCCCCCTGTCATTCTGTCCTTGTGGACACCAACCCAACCCACCACTCACAGAAGGAGACCCCAGCCAACACCACCTCAAACCTCCCCCTGCCCACTCCCGCCGGGGAGAAGGCCTACATCAAGCACCTCACCCGTGCGGCCACCCGCATCGCCTCGAAGCGGGGCCGTCAGCCCTTCGACGTGGACGACATCGTCCAGGGGGTCCTGCTGCGCTTCGCAGCAGATGTCCCCCGGTTCATGAGGGACTACACCCCCGAGCGATTCGCACATGAGGCCACCTCGCAGGTGGCTATCACGTTCGACCGCAAGGAGCGGGTGCAGCGATCCGAGGGTGTGCGGCTCATCCACGTGTCCGAAGATGGCAGCGATGGCTATTTCACCAAGGCACGTGCCTTCGCATCCGGTTCCGAGCCGATCCTCGAGGGAGACGGCGAGCTGCTCGACCTAGCCAGATCTCTCGGCACCGCGGTCGACGAAACAGTCGTCCAGTCCGAGCGCAACCACGCACTCCTGCGGGCCTGCCTGCAGCAACTCACCCCGCGTCAGCGTGAGTTCCTCATGCTGGTCGACGGCTACGGCTTCACCGTGACGGAAGTGGCTGCCCGCGCCGATCTCGTTCGGGAGACCGCGAGCCGAGAGCTCAGCGGGGCCCGCAAGCTCGCGCATCAGGCTGCGGGCAACCTGCCGGACGACGACGAAGGGGTGAGTGCCTCGTGAACCGGCACCAATCCGCCGCAACGGCGTGTCTCCTGCTCCGGTACCGACCGGATGCCGACGTTCTTCTTGGCGTCGTCGAGGTCACGGACACAGCGTCCGGTGGCCCCGACGCCGTCAACGACCGCCGGCTCAGCGACACCCCCGATGCCGATACCCGGTTGACGTGGAACCTCGCCGCAAGCGGTCAGTTCGCCAACACACCGGTGCTCCACTCCTTCGAGGTGATCCACGCGCTGTCGCGCTGGCAGGCCGATGGTCTGGACGTACTCCCCCGAGCGGTCGCCGACATCTGTCATCGATTCACCAACGAGCACCGCGAAGGCGCTCCGTCCGACACCCCGATGATCAGCGCGCTGCACTCCCGGGTCGCCTCGGAGGCGCAGCTTCCCATCACCGAACTGCTCAACACCAATGAACCGCGCACCTCGGCCCGTCCCGGTCTGCAGCGGGATGCGCTCCACGTTGCACGTTCACTCGAACAGCTCTCTGGCGCCATCGAGACGGCGTTCTCCACAAGAAGGCTCACCGACCACGAAGCCCGAACCGGGTCGAACGAGCACAACCGGGTGGTGGCCTTCTGCGCCCTCGCACGGGAACTGGCCTCCACCCTCGCCGATCACGAGGCGCTCCCTGCGCCGGGCACCTCGGCGGCAACCAGACAGGCCCTGCGCGGCGGATTGCCGATCGGCGATCGGGAGCGGGCGGCGTTGCTCACCGCTCTCACCGACATCGATCAACCCGATCGATGGGCACTCGTCGCTGCAGCGCTCGATCACCTCGCTGCGGACAAGAACTGCCACCTTGCGGCAAACGCCATCACAGAGGTCCGGTGGCCACGGCTGTCCTCCAGCACTCGCCATCCCGGCTATCGATAGGTCGGCGATCGTCGAGAACGATCCGAACCTCACCGACTCCCGGCGGCATCGCGCCAGGCAGCCATGATCGCTATGAGTGGCTTGCAAGCAGCCGGTTTCCCGCAGGCCTTCGTCCAATTGGCCTAGTATTTCGAATTACGTTCGAAATACGGCATTGCCGGAGAAAGGGGACCCCCAATGCGACGCCACCGCATTGTTGTTGCTGCTGCTGTTCTGGCCATCATGGCCAGCGCTTGCGGAGGCAAGTCATCAACCAACAGTTCAACTTCCAGCTCGCCCGAGACCACGACAGCGGGCAGTGAGACGACAGCGGCAACGCCCGCCGAGTCCACCACGCCCGCCCCTGCGCAGGACGCAACCCTGAAACTCGCGTTCACCAGCGACATGGATCCGCCGGACCCCGACACCAACTATCAGGTACAGGGTTCCAACGTCATGGGTTCGGTATACGAAGGGCTCCTTGAGTACGCCCCGGACTCGAGCACCGAGTTCAAGGGTCTCCTCGCCGAGAGCTGGACAGCGGCCGCCGACGGACTCTCGTACACCTTCAAGCTCCGCTCGGGTCTCACCTTTGCTGATGGCACTCCCTTGACCTCAGTTGAGCTCAAGGCTGGCTTCGAGCGGCGCTCGAACGAAGCGGTCAAGTCCCCGAGTTCGTACATGCTCCTCCCGGTAGCCGGCTACGAGACACCCGATCCGCTGACGTTCATCGTGAAGATGAAGTACCCCGAATCGGCGTTTCTGTCCTATATGGCAAGTTCGTTCTCGCCCAAGGCGATCAACCCGAAGGTGCTCGCGGATAACGCTGCGGACAATGCGATTGAGTACCTGAAAACCCAGTCAGCCGGTTCCGGCCCGTACGTCATCTCCACCTTCGTGCTCGGCCAGGAATACCAACTGACCCGTAACGAGAACTACTGGGGCGAAAAGCCGTACTACGCCAAGGTGAGCATCCGGATCATTCCCGATGCAGCAAGCCAAGTCGTGCAACTCCAAGGAGGAGACCTCGACATCCTCGCCGGTCAGCCGGCTGCTACCACTTCAACGTTCGAGGGCAGCAAGGACTTCCAGGTCGTCACCTTCCCCGTGCTCCGCAAGGCCCAGTTGTGGGTAAACACCCAGGCTGGCCCCACTGCTGATCCGGCGTTCCGTGCCGCACTGCGATCTGCCATCGACCGTGCGTCACTGGTTGACCAGGTGTGGGGCAAGTACGCAACCGTTTCCAAGCAGATGTACCCGACGGGGATGATCGCCGACGGCCTCGCCGCCGACGACTGGACATTCGACCCTGCACCGCTCAGCGGTCTGGCTGCGGGCAAGAAAATCACGCTTGCTTACCCGGCTGACCGTCCTGCGGACCAGCAGGCAGCCGAGGCACTCCAGACGCAACTGTCGGCTACCGGTCTGGACGTCGAACTCGTTCCGACCCAGGACGCCGATGCGTACGGATGGGCAAGCGACTTGTCCTCGGCCCCGAACCTCTACTACCGAGTGCCGTTCCCGGACTCCAACCACCCCGACACGTGGGCTCGACTGTTCTGGTACAACAACGTGGCCTCGGGGTTCGGCGGATTCCTGAACTTCCTCGGCAGTGGCACGACGGCTGGAGATACGGCGATGGACGCGGGGCTCCCGGCTGTTGATGACAAGGTGGTTGCCGAGAAATACGACGCGGCCGCCAAGGAACTCCACGATCAGGTGGGAATCATCACACTGGCTGATGTCCCGGACGTCTTCATCGCCAAGGCGGGGATCACGGGGTTCGCCCACTGGCTGCCGATGCCGCTGACCTTGGCGCTGAAAGTGCTCAGGGTCGGCTGATGGCCGAAGCGACGGTCGTCGGTGTCACGCGACACCGACGACCGAGCGCACCCATTGTTGTTGGAGCGACCGTCGGGGCCCTCGCCCTGGTGGTCGCTCTCGCGCCCGCGTGGCTTCCCTACGGGTCCCGCAAGGTCGTGGGTAAACCCTTCGAACACCCGCTGAGCGGGCACCTGCTGGGTACGGATTCTCAAGGACGGGACGTCCTGGTTCGCAGCGTGCTGGGACTGCGGACCAGTCTCGGATCGGCGTTCATCGTGATTGCCATCGGACTCGTTGTCGGAACCATCATCGGTCTGGCCGCCGGGTTTGCCGGCGGCATCGTGGACACGGTCCTCATGCGCATCACCGATGTGGCGCTCGCACTTCCTGGTCCAGTGGTGGCGCTCGCCATCGCCGCAGCGCTCGGCCCAGGTCTCGGCCACACGCTCATTGCCGTCGCTGCCTTCTGGTGGCCGTGGTACGCGCGCATTGTGCGCGGCCAAGTTCAATCGATTCGCAAACTTCCTTACGTCGAAGCAGCATCGCTCGGAGGACTCGGGAGTCTCCGGGTCGCCACGGCGCACGTCCTCCCCGGGACCGTCGGCCCGGTGGTCATCGCCGCCTCGCTCGACATCGGTGCCGTTGTGCTCGTCCTCGCGGGTCTCTCCTTTCTCGGTCTCGGTTCGCCAGCCCCAGCGGCTGAACTCGGCGCAATGACCTCGCAAGGACTGCAGTTCCTCTTCAACGCACCCTGGATCTCGCTGTGTCCAGCAGTCGGCCTCTTCCTTCTGGCGGCAAGTGGCAACATTCTCGGGGACCTCCTGCGTGACCGCCTCGCGAAAGCGGGAAGCCGCTGATGCGCCGCGCTGTCGTTACCCGTTTGGCCTGGATGATCGTCGTGTTGTTCGTGCTCAGCTTCGTCGTGTTCTCCATCCAACGAACGCTTCCCTCGGACCCGGTGCGCATTTTCTTCGGACGGAACGCGTCGAAGGAACTCATCGCACAGAAGCAGCACGAACTCGGCTATGACCGATCGTTCTTCTCGCAATACGGCCTTTTCGTGAACCGACTTTTCCACGGGGACCTCGGGAGCTCGCTACGGACACGGCGACCAGTGGTGTCCGACCTCATGGACTTCCTGCCGGGAACGCTTGAGCTGGCAGGGACTGCGGCCTTTGTCGGCTTGCTCCTCGCCCTCGTCATTGCGCTCACGGGTGCACTACGCAGGAAAAGCGGAGCAATCGTGCGTGTGATCGCCATTGTGTTCTCGTCGGCTCCAACGTTCCTACTCGGCCTCGGTGCGGTGCTGCTCTTCTATCGACACTTTCATTGGCTACCGGCGGGTGGTCGCACCAAGAGTGCCACCGAGGGGAACGGGTGGGTGCTCCTGCGTTCCATCGCAAAGGGCTCACCCTCCAAGACCTGGGAGGCCATCCGTCATCTCGCCATGCCGGCAGTTGCACTGGCACTCGCTCCCGGTGTTGCCATCGGCCGTATCCTGCGCGGCTCCTTGCTCGACGTACTCGAGCAAGAACACATTCGAACCATGCGCGCCGGCGGTCTCACCGAACGCTCCATCGTGCTGCGCCATGCACTGCGCAATGCGCTGCTCCCCGCCATCTCCATGGGTGGCCTGCAGCTAGGCCTGCTGCTCTCCGGTGTCGTCGTGGTAGAGGTCGTCTTCGCCTGGCCGGGCCTCGGTCTCTACCTCAATCAAGCGATCCGGCTCGCCGATTTTCCCGCAGTGATCGGGGTTGTCCTCGTGCTCGGTGTCGTTTTCGTGATTTCCAGCGCGGTCGTCGATCTGCTGCAGACAGTTGCCGACCCAAGACTGCGAGGACGCGCGTGACAGACGGGCCGATCGCATCAATCCGCAATCTGAGCGTCGAGTTTGCTGCAAAGCGCGGCACCATCCAAGCCCTGCGCGGGGTTGACCTTGAGATAGCCCGGGGCGAGATCGTTGCTCTCGTTGGTGAGTCGGGCTCGGGTAAGAGCGTCCTTTCGTCATGCCTGCTGGGAATGGCAGGCCCGCGCGCCCTAGTGAAAGGCGAGGTCGTTGTCGGAGGTGTCGACATGCTCAACGGAACGGCCGCACAGCGACGCAGCGTCCGCAAGCACCTCCTCGGCGCCGTGTTCCAGGACCCACTCGGTGCCCTCAACCCCACGATGCGAGTCGGGCGCCTCCTCAGCGAAAGGGGCTTGTACCGGGAACGGGCCGAACAGGTGCTGCGCGACGTTGCTGTACCCGATGTGGCGCAACGTCTGCGACAATGGCCGCACCAGCTGTCGGGCGGTTTGAGGCAACGGGTGGCGATTGCGTTTGCCCTCGGTGCAGACGGCCGACTTCCTACGAACAACAGCGCCCGAACCCCGACAGACCACCTTGACGAAGCCGTTAGTGCGGGAAATACCCCGCTTCTGCTCATCGCGGACGAACCGACAACCGCGCTCGATGTGAGCGTTCAGGCACAGGTGCTCTCGTTGTTCGATCGGCTTCGTCGTGAGCACTCATGCGCACTGTTGCTGGTGACCCACGACCTCGCAGCGGCGGCGTCGGTGGCGGACCGGGTGGTGGTGATGTACGCGGGTCGGGTCTGCGAAACAGGCCCAATTGCCGAGGTGATGGCCCGTCCTGCGCATCCGTACACAGCAAGTCTTCTCGCAGCGCGACTGCCCCTTACCCCGGCGTCACCTGCGCCCGTACCGATGCGCGGATCGCCCCCAAATCCCGCTGCGTTGCCGAGTGGTTGCGCGTTCGCTCCACGTTGCGACCTCGCAACCGACGCCTGTCGGGAAACACTGCCTTCGCCCGTTCCGGTGTCCATCGGGGGAGACAGTTCGAGCGGTCGCGAGGTGGCCTGTCTGCACAGCGCCACCCTCCTCGCCGCACCGAGCACGGTCACGCATCTCACGAGTCCGACACCGAGTCGAGCCACTGCAACCGACGAGACCGTGCTCAGCCTGGTGTCCGTCAGCAAGTCGTTCGTCGCCCCGGGTAACCGCAAGCTCCGCCTCCATGCCGTAACCGACGTTTCGGTTTCGCTGCAAGCGGGGCAGTCACTTGCAGTTGTCGGAGAAAGTGGTTGTGGCAAGACCACATTGCTTCGCCTTGCCAGCGGACTTGCCCAGCCCGACGACGGCACGGTGAATTGGGGTACGTCCGGCCGCCCACAACTCGTGTTCCAGGACGCGGGGGCATCGCTCACCCCCTGGTTCTCGATCGGTCGACAAGTGACAGAACGACTTCGTGTGAGAGGGCTCGGAAGCAACGTCAGCAACCAACGGACGAGGGAACTCTTTGATCTGGTCGGACTCGACAGCCATGTCGCGCAGGCGCTGCCCCGCCAGCTATCCGGTGGGCAACGACAGCGCGCCGCCATCGCGCGAGCCCTCGCATCCGAACCTCGCCTCCTCATCTGCGACGAGCCGATCAGTGCGCTGGACGCATCCCTCTCTGTCAGGATCCTCGACCTGCTGCACGAGGTCCGTCGGGAGCTCGGCGTAGCACTTCTCTTCGTCACCCACGACCTGGCGGCGGCCCGCTACATCGCCGACGACGTAGCGGTGATGTATCTCGGTCGAGTGGTCGAACGAGCCTCTTCAAACAAACTTTTCGCCAACCCCCAACACCCGTACACGGTCGGATTGCTGGCGGCAAGTCCTGCAGCACACGCGGGAACCCTGGCGCACACCCTGGAAGGTGAACCCCCCAGCCCTATTGGTCAGCACCTGGGCTGTGCATTCGCGTCAAGGTGCCCTGGGGTGCACGACCGTTGCAGGACCGAGCAGCCGATGCTGCTGCAACGCGGTGGAACAGAACTTGCCTGCCACCTGATCCCGCCGGATGGAGACCTGCTATGACCTTGACGACTCCTATCGACACCATGCTCATGGGGACCGTGATCACCTGCGATGCCGAACGACGGGTGATCACCGATGGAGCTGTTGCCATCGCCGGTGGCTCGATTCTGGCAGTCGGGAAGCGCGAAGAACTCCACCTCGCCTACACAGCTCAACGGACGATCGGTGGGCCGCGCTGCACGGTCATGCCTGGGATGATCGACTGCCACAGTCATCTCTCGCAAGCGTTGGTGCGCTCGCTCATCGCCCACGAACTCCCGATGATCCAGCGGCTCTATCTCCCTGCTGAAGACGCTATGTCACTCGACGACGTCGCAACGTCCGTGCGTCTCTGCGTGTCGCAACTGTTGCGTTCCGGTGTGACCTGCGTGGCCGAGACGACCGCGACACAGTCGCACGAGGAGACGATCCTCGCGACGCTCGGGGAGATCGGGATGCGAGCCATTGTCGCGCGTGGCTCCAGCGACCAGTCGTGTCACCACGAGTCGATATACGGTCAGGTAAGCGGCACATCTAGCGCAACACTTCGATCGGGTGAGGCGGAACGCGACCTCTCACATACGGCGGCTTTCCTCGATCGGTACGACCCCTCGGGTGGCTCCCTCATCAAGGGCGGCGTACTTGCGTCGCACCTCACCGGTTCGTCGCCCCACTATGTGCGTCTGGCGGCCCAGCTCGCCGACGAACGTGGGGCGAGTTTTCAGGTGCATGTTGCGCGCGACCGCGAGGAAATCGAGTTCTGCCTTGCCGTGCTCGGCGCACGACCGCTGCAGGTGCTTGCCGACCTCGGCGTCCTCGGGCCGCGGTTCCTCGCAATCCACGGCATCCTGCTCACTGACGTCGAGGCAAGGCTCCTGGCCGAGAGCGGAGGCGGTCTGGCGCACGCCCCGCTCGAGTGCCTGAACATCCTGAACGGCGTGCCGCCGGTGGCGCGCTGGCGGCGGGCGGGGGTCAACGTCGGCCTCGGTTGCGATAACGCACTGAATGACGGGTTCGAGGTGATGCGTGCAACCATGATCCAACAGGGTGCGCTCCGTGCGATCCCGGGCTACGACCCCGAGCACCTTCCCGCGGAAGACATCTTGGACATGGCAACCAGCGATGCCGCTCGGGCGATCTCGTGGGACCATGCAATCGGTTCCCTTGAGGTCGGTAAGCAAGCGGACGCCGTGGTGATTGACCGTGATTCGCCGCACCTCATGTCTCAGCAGCATCCCGTCGTTGACCTCGTTCGGTACGGCACGAGGAACGAGGTCCGCTGGGTCCTCGTTCGTGGTCGGGTGCTGGTCGATGACCGGGAACTCACCACTATCGATCTCGACGCAGTTCGGTCGCGTGCCGAGGAGATCGCTCCCCGGGTTGCCGCCGTCGTATCGTCGCGGCGTTACCGGTCGCTCTCCCCAAGCGTAAACATCGACTGACTAATCGTTGCCGGCTTCGGTACGCACAAGGTCCAACCGACTGCGGTCGGCAAGCAGTCCCCCAACCGTGATATCCGCGAGGAACTCCCCGAGTTCGTTGGGTTCGTACGAGTCGGACGGACGACGTGAGCGTGCTTGGCCGGTCGTCCGAACCGGTCCGAACCAGCCGCGAACCCCCTTGTCGTTGGCAAGCACGGCAATCGCCGTGAGCCGGGCATCAACTGCAAGAAGCTCTCCCGCAAGGATCCCAGCACTGACGATTGACTCAACGGCGTCGTACAGAGATTCCCTGTCCTCCCAGAACCAGGCAAATGTCTCGTCCTGAAGCATCGAAATCCCCAGCGCCTCATTCAGGTCGTAGGGCAGGCCGCAGAGCAGTTCCACGTCCCGGCAGATGAGGCGATACAGCTTCGAGGCGGCCGAACCCCCCCGGGCATCGACACGCTGAACCTCCTCGAGAAAGACGCGGTTCACCTCGGCCACGATCTCGTGGAGGATCGCCTCCTTCGAGTCGAAGTAGTAGTAGATGCTCGAGGTACGCAAACCGGCCGCTGCAGCGAGCTCCTTCATCGTTGTTGCAACGACTCCCTTGGTGGCAAAAAGGTGGCTGGCGCCGCCAGGACCTGTTCGCGGACGCTGCCTTCCAGCAACCGTCCGTCACGTCGTGGGCGACCGATTCGCGCTGGGGAACTCACCAGCGCAACGGTACCCGCCAGCCGTTCATCGCCGAACACTTCGGTGCCGGCGGGTCAACGCTGCTAGAGATAGCGATATGACTTCAGCTCAGGACGGCATCGCACTCCACGTGGACGGACCGGTGGCCACCGTGACGCTCTCGCGGCCGGATGCGCTCAACGCGCTCACCCCCGAGATGCTCTACCGGCTCGCTGCCACCCTCGAACAACTCGCCGGGGACGACAGCGTGCGCGTCGTGGTGCTCACCGGTGAGGGTCGGGCATTCTCGGCCGGGGTGGACCTCAAATCGCTCGCCGGTCGCGAGATCATCGACGGCTCGATCGGTGAGATCCTCGACATCCCGGCCCGCCGCGCCACCACCGCGCTCGCCGGCATGCCCAAGGTCACTATCGCCAAGGTGAACGGGTTCTGTTTCACCGGCGCCCTCGAGATCGCCATTGCCTGTGACCTCGTGTTCACGGCGGACGAGGCGAAACTGGGCGACACCCACGTGAAGTTCGGCATCCGTCCCTCGTGGGGCATGAACCAGCGCCTCATCCGGCTCGTCGGACCCGCACGCGCCCGGGACCTCTCATTCACGGCGCGCACGTTCAGCGGTGCCGAGGCGGCTCAATGGGGCCTCGCAACAGCATCGGCACCCCGGGAGGGTCTCGACGCGCTCGTGCAGTCGTACATCGACATGATCCTCCCGAACCACGGACCCACAATCGCCGCGTGCAAGGACCTGTACCGCAACGCACTCGACCGCGGGCTGTCGAGTGGGCTCGCCTACGAGGCAGCCGCCGTGTTCCCGATCGCCTACGACGGCGCCCGCCTCGACGCCTACCGCTGATCCCCCGCTTTCTCAGCAACGGCTTCCTACGCCCAGCATGGATTTCTGCAGGAGAAACGCGCCGTCGTGACAGACTCTCCCACCAACACCGCTCACACTGCGCGGGGGCCCGGGTCGGGACCCCGCCACGAAAGGACTTCCCATGAGCTTGCCCCGCGTCAATATCGGCAAGGTCGGCGTTTGGTACGGGGGCATCGACGCCCTCCCGACATCGGAGGCACGCCGTGCCGCACAGGTCCTTGAGGAGCTCGGCTACGGCGCTCTGTGGCTTGCAGAAGCAGTTGGCCGCGACCCATTCGTGGCGTCGTCGATCCTGCTCGGGGCCACCACGACGCTCCCGCTCGCCACGGGCATCAACAACATCTATGCGCGTGACCCCATGGCGATGGTGGCAGGGCAGAAGACGCTCGCCGAGGCCTTCCCCGATCGCTTCCTCCTCGGTCTCGGCGTGAGTCACGGCCACCTCGTCGCCGGCGTGCGCAAGCACGACTGGAGCAAGCCGTACTCCCACATGGTCGAGTACCTCGATCGCATGGACAAGGCCCTGTTCATGGCAAAGGGCCCCGAGCACGACCCCGGTCGGCTCCTCGCTGCGCTCGGTCCGAAGATGCTGCAGCTCTCGGCATCGCGTGCCAACGGCTCGCACCCGTACTTCACGACGCCCGAGCACACCGAGATCGCCCGCAAGGAGATGGGCAACGACTCCCTGCTCGCCCCCGAGCAGATGGTGGTGGTGGAGACCGACCCCGTGGAGGCCCGTCGGATCGCCCGCGCCGGCATGAAGATCTACCTCGGCCTGCCGAACTACTTCAACAACCTGGTCCGCCTCGGTTTCACGGAGGCCGACCGGGCAGATGGCGGCAGCGACCGCCTTGTGGACGCGATCGTTGCGTGGGGAACGCCGGAGCAGATCGCTGCACGGGTGAAGCAGCACCACGACGCCGGGGCGGACCATGTCTGCGTGCAGGTGCTGCAGGACGGCATGGCTATGCCCGAGAAGCAGTGGCGTGCCCTGGCACCCGCGCTGCTCGGCAAGTAGCCAAGCGCCCGACACCGGGCGGGAACAGCAAAGGGGGCGGGTCCGTGGACCCGCCCCCTTTCGCGTTACCGATCAGTCTGGATGTACCAGACGGACTCGATCAGGCGTTAGCCGCAGTGATGAGCTCACCCGGGACCACGACAACTGCTGCGGGGGCTGCGCCACCGTTGAGCAGTGCGTCGATGTCGGTCACTGCCTTGTTGGCAATGCCTGCCCAGTCCTGGCGCACGGTGGCGATCCAGTTGCTGTCGGCCTTCTTGATCTCCGCACGGGCGAAGTCCTGACCGTCGACACCGACGACCTTGACCTCGGTGCGACCGGCCTCAACCGTTGCCTGGTAGGCACCGAGCGCCGAGGCGTCCCATGCAACCCAGATGCCGTCAAGCTTGCCCTTGGGGTACTTGGTGAGCAGGTCGAGGATCGTGGTCTTCGCGAAGCCGGTCGAGTCGGCCGGGTCGCCCTGGATGTCCTCGAGCACGGTCACGCCCTGAGCCGTGAACAGTTCGCGGGCGGCTGCACCACGGAGGCGCACCGGCTCGAACGGGTCGAAGTGGATCACGATGACGTTCTTGCCCGGGGCAATGGCGTCGAGCAGTGCCTGGGCGCTGGTCTTGCCGAGGAATTCGTTGTCCGAGGTAAAGTTGGCGGTGACGCCGTCAGCCGAGCCGGCATCGAGGCCGAACACCGGAACCTTGGCGTCCATGGCTGCCTTCAGGCCCGCCGAGAACTCCTTCGGGTCTCCCATGCCGAGCACGATGGCCGATGCCTTCTGCGAAACGGCGTTGGTCATCTCACCGTTGACGGCAGCAAGGTCGCCCTTGGTGTCGACGAGGGTGACCGTGTACCCCTTGGCCTCAGCAGCCGTCTTGAATGCGTCGACGACTTCTTTGGTAGCGGGCTGGTTCGAGTAGTACGGCGACACGATCGCGATGGTCTTGCCGGTGCCGGTGAGGGCAACCGTGGTCTCTGTTGCGGCAGCCGTGGTCTCTGTTGCGGCAGCCGTGGTGGTGGTTTCGTCGGAATTCTTGCTCCCGCACGCAGCGAGGCCGGCCGAAGCGGCCAGTGCTACGACGCCAGCAAGCACCCGACGACGGGTGATCTTGGACATGCAATGTCTCCTGAGGGAAGAGGTGCGGTACGGCAGAACCGGCCCGCGGTGTTCACGAAGCCACGGAGACTATCGGCCGTGGGGCACGGACAACTCGTCAGGGATGCACATTCTCGCTCTGAACTGCCCGGATACGGGCGAGTTCAGCGAACTGCGGGGCCAGCGAACCGGCAAGCCCCGTGAGCACCCCACCCATTGCTACGTGCGCCCGGCGGCGGTCCGCGCGGGGCCCGAACACTGCCAACGTCGTGGCTGCACCGACCGGTGCGCCGCCGAGGGCGACGAGCGCGCACGAGGCCGCCCCCCGAAGGGAGGCGTGATCGTCGCTCACGCGCCGCACGGTCCTGCCCGTGACATCGGCGATCACCTGGCACCACACATCGCTGCGGGCACCGCCGCCGCACACAGCGAGACCGGCACGGTCGGTGCCGGCCGGCTGGGGCACCACCACGTCCGCAATCGCTGCGAGCACCTGGGCAACCCCCTCATAGACCGCAGCAGCGACCACCGCTCGACCGGTGGACCGTCGGGCACCGATCAGCACGCCGCACGCAAACGGGTCGGGCAGCGGGAACCGCGTGCCATCGAGTTGCGAGAGGAAGCCCACACCCTCCCCCGCAGCGAATGCCCCGGCGGCAAGCCGGTCGAAGGTGGAGATATCAACGTCGCCCAACAGGGTTTCGCGCGCCCAGTCGGCCGCGCCACCCGCGGTCGCGATCGGCATCACGCTCAACCAGCGGTCCGCCGACGGTCCGGGCAGCACGATGACCCCCGGGCGCGGTTCGGCCCGCGGCCGGAACACACCCACCCAGCCCGATGTACCGAGGTACGCATACGGCGAGTCGATCTCGTCGCCGAGCACCCCGATCGAGGTGGCCACCGCATCGCCGCACGCGTGCACGACGGGCAGGCCCGCCCTCACGCCGAGCTCCGCGGCAACAGCAGGCGACACGTACCCGGCAACCTCGGTGGCACCGACGATCGACGGGAGCGGGATCCCCGTAGCCGCAACCACCGGCCCCCACCACGAATTCGCCACGACGTCGGCCAGTCCGGTGGTAGCCGCGACCGTCGGGTCACAGGTCGCCGCGCCCGTTGCGCGCCACACGACATACGCCGCGGCCCCCAGCAGCACCACGTCGGTTGCCGCTGCGTTCGCCGGCTCGTGGTCCACGAGCCACTTCCACTTCGCGGCCACGTTCGTGGAGTCCGGCTGGGCCAACGCGGCATCGCCCCATGCCGTACCGAGCAGCGCCGCAAGTGCGCTGTGCTCGGCCACTGCCCGCTGATCGCTGTAGAGGATCGCCGGGCGCACGGCACCGTCACCGTCACCGGGCGCACCGCGCACCGGTACGAGGTCCTGCATCTGTCCGGTTGCCACCACTGCAACCACGTCCCCGACCGAGCGAAGCGCACGTGTTGCCGACACCACAGCAGCCCACCAATCGGCCGGAGACTGCTCCGCCCAACCCGGGTGCGGGTGCGTCAGCCCGAGAGGGGCCTCGGCGACCTCAATGATCGCCCCGCCGTCCACCACTGCGGCCTTCGCCGAGGTGGTGCCCACGTCAACAGCGAGGATCCTCACCGGTTCTCCCGGATTCGGGCGATCGCCGGCGGCAGCACTGCCACGATCACCGCTCCCCAGTTGATGACGTCCTGGACGTAGTTGTTGATGTCCGTCTTGTTCAGCCCATTCTCGAGCGTGCGGAACAGAATCACCCCGAGGATCGTTCCCGGAAGGTTGGGCCGACCGTTGCGCATGAGCGCCATGCCGAGGAACACGGCAGCAATCGACTTGAGCATCCACGGCTCGGGGGCCGTGGTGTTCGCCGTTGCGTTGTACGCCGACTGCATCAGCCCGCCGAGTGCTGCGCCGACGCCGCAGATAGCGAATGCCGCCCACTTAACAAACCTCACGTTGATGCCGCTGTAACGGGCTGCGTCGATGTTGCCGCCGACGGCGTACATCTTGCGGCCGAGCGTCGTGCGGTCGAGGAGGAACCACACCACGAGGGCGATCGCCGCTGAGATGTAGATCGTGTTCGGCACGGCCCAGGTCTTGCCCTGCGCCACCGCAACAAAGTTGTTCTGCACCAGGCCGTACACCGGCTTGCCCTGCACGCGGAAGCGGGCGAAGTTCTTGAACACCTCGTTCATCGCAAGGGTGGCGATGAACGCCAGCACCCCGAGGTACGAGACCAGCGTGCCGCACACGGCACCACCGACGAGGCCGACAACCACGCAGAGGAACACAGCGAGCAGCAGCGATCCCGGCTGCTTCGGGTCTCCGTCGATGGTTGCCGTATTCAGGATGGTCGCAGCAAAGCCGGCCGCGAGCGCAGCAAGACCACCGACCGAGAGGTCGAACTCGCCAACCACCATCACGACGGTCTGCACAGCAGCAACGATCGCGAGCGCAGTCACCTGTTGCAGGATGTTCTCCACCAGATTTGTCTTGGTGAGGAAGGTGTCTGGGTAGATCGAACCGAAAAACACCACCATCGCCACGAGCGCGCCGGGCCCGAGGAACGGTCGCACCCGCTCGAAACTCATGGCCCGAGCCGGCCGCCCCTGCGGCGCGGTCGCCGTGTCGGTCATCGTGTTCTCCCGTAGCAGGCGTGGAGCAGTTCGTCCTCGGTGGTCGTGGCGGCATCAAACGTGCCGACCGCCCGTCCCTCGTGCATCACGAGGACACGATCGCACAGACCGAGTAGTTCTGGCAGTTCGGAACTGACCACCACCACACCGGCCCCCTGCGCCGCTCGCTCGCGGACGAGGTGATAGATCTCGCTCTTGGTGCCAACGTCGACCCCCCGCGTC
>CAFAAJ010000008.1_pt1 | contig 24421 bp, 21 predicted proteins | sample 7267551 | NCBI WGS metagenome assembly CAFAAJ01 (sample SAMEA6813983, study PRJEB35770) | uncultured Acidimicrobiales bacterium | biome: Freshwater; feature: Freshwater reservoir; material: water | place: Czech Republic | collected 2017-08-18 | depth 30m m
CGGGCGAGGAATACGCGCTCCGGCAGTTGCTCCGGTTCTTTGACGTCCTCGCGACGGGGCTCGCCGTCGTGCCGGAACTGTCCACGGTGTTCGAGGGGATCGACTGGCGGATCGTGCTCACCCCGATTACGGAACAGGCGTCAGCAGAGATTTTTGGGGGGATGCGTCCCAGTCTCATCACCACGGGCTGACTGACGCCGTGAACGACGACAACGAGATCGGTCCCGGTCGGTTGGTCGGCGCGATGCGAGCGGACGAGGTGGCAACGCTCATCGAGTGGGCGGCACAGGAGAGCTGGAACCCCGGAATTGCAGATGTGGGAATCGCTTGGTCGGTGGATCCGGCTGCGTTCATCGCCGTGCGCGAACGTGGCGAACTGATTGCCGGTGGCACGATCCTGTCCTACGACGGGGCGTTCGGGTTTATGGGCCTGTTCATCGTGCGACGAGACCTTCGGGGCGCTGGTCTGGGCACCTCGCTCTGGCAGTACCGCCGCGACCGGCTGATCGGGCGGCTCGCCCCAGGTGCGAGCATCGGGATGGATGGGGTGTTTGGGATGGTGCCGTTCTATGAGCGGGGCGGCTTCGTGTTTGCGCACCGAGACCTTCGGCTGGAGGGAACCGCCCACGGTGCTCGTGACCCGTCGGTCGTGGCTCTCAGCGCGGTCGGATTCCCCGTGATCGATTCGTTCGACCGGAAGCACGTTGCGGCGCCGCGTTCGGCGCTGTTGCGTCGCTGGCTTGAGCAGCGGGGTGCTCACGGCGGTGCACTGTTAGAAGATGAGCGTCTCGTGGCGTATGGGGTGGTCAGGCCGTGCAGGGTTGGTTACCGCTTCGGCCCGTTCCTTGCGGAGCGAGCGGACCTCGCCGAGCGCCTCATGGGGCATCTGCTCGCCGCCATCGAGGGGGAACCGGTGCAAATCGACGTACCCGAGCCGAACGAGGCGGGATTGGGCCTCGCTCGCGAGAGTGGCCTCGTGGAGTCGTTCGGCTGTGCCCGCATGTACCTCGGAGGCGAACCGGACATTCCCCTGAATCGGGTGTTCGGCGTGACCTCGTTCGAATTCGGGTAGCCGAGCGCCCCGGTCAACCGGTGATGAGTTCGCAGACGGCACGCTGGGGCTCAGGAGACAACCGTCGTCTGCGGACAGGCGTCGCCAGTACCCGCCGCGGAGGAAGACGAGCAGGGGTGTGTGTTCCGAGCGCACCTCGTCGAGATCGAGATCGAGGTCGCGTTAGACCGGGCTCACGGACGTGCGACGGTGTTCTCGATGCCCTCTGCTCCGATGCTCACGGTGAGGAGGAGCACCGGCTCGTTGCCGAGGTTCCGCCCGTTGTGGTACGTGCCGGTGGCCTCCATAAAGACCGAGCCCTTCGGGTACGCCTTCACCACACCGCCGTCGTATTCCACGGTGACGGTGCCCTCGAGGACCTGGACATAGAGGGGCGCGTCGTGGCGGTGCCAGCCCGTTTCCTGACCCGGTTGCATGGTGACGGTTGCCGAGGAAACCTCTGCGGGGGTGCCCGTCGGGTAGACGACCGTCTGCCCGAGCACGGTGGCCCGCGCCTTGGTCAACAGGGGCGTGCGGGAAACCGGTACCGCAGCGTCGGCCTGGCGATTCGGTGTATCGGATGCGCAGCCCGTTGAGAGAGCGGCAGCAAGCGCTGTGCAAGAGAGCAGGACGGCGAAGCGGATTGACATCGGTGATTTCACCAACGGGATGCTAGACGTTGCGCTGTCAGGAGTCCTCTGGGCGCTCGACGCGCCCGTTCAGCACCGAGGCCACCTGCTTGAAGCGGCCGGCCTGCACCTGCAGCACGAAGATCGGTCCTTCGCGCACCTCGCCGGCGGCATCAAACGAGATCGACTTGGTGATGCCTTCGGTCTCGGTGGCGTCGATCCATGCGTCCATGCCGCGACGGGTCCGAACCCCCGAGTCGAGGGCAGCAAGCATCAGTCCCGCCGCGTCGGAGTACTCCATCCCGTAACCAACCGGGGACTCCCGGAAGTACTCGCGGTAGGCAGCGTTGAAGTCCTTGCGGGACTCGGTGTCGACGAGGTCCGGGTCGAGACAGGGGCAGGTTGCGTATGCGCCCTCCGATCCGGCGCCCACACCGGAGACGAACGACGGGTCGAAGATGCCGTCGCCACCCATGAATGGCACTGTGATACCTGCATCGCGCAGTTGACGGAGCAGGCGCACTGCTGGCTCGGTCACACCGCCGTAGTACACGGCATCGACACCGATGTCGGCAATCGCAGCGACCGTTGCGCTGTAATCGACCCCGGTGGCGTCCACCGAACCGCGTGGCGCGACCACGACACCCCGCTTGCCGAGATCCTCGGCAACGAGGTCCCCGAGCGACTTGCCGTAGAGACCGCCGTCATCGATGATCGCGACGCGCCTCGCCCCGAGCGTGAGGGTGAGGAACGCCGCTGCAGCGGGACCCTGTGCAGCGTCGTTGCCGACGACACGGTGGAAGACGGTCCAACCCTGCTGCGCGAGCGTCGGGTTCGTGGCCGAGGCGGTGACCACCGGGAGACCGGCCTTTTCGAAGATCGGCATGGCCGCCTTTGTCTCGCCGGAGAAACCCGGGCCGACGACGGCGAGGATCTGCGGGTCGTCGACGATCGTGTGCGCGAGCCGCTCGGCGATGGCCGGGTCTCCTTGGGAGTCGAAGACGAGATAGCCGACGGGGCAGTCGGGGTGCGCTGCGTTGTAGCGGAACACCGCGAGCTCGGCGCCGTTCTGGAACGGTGGCCGACGCGCCTGTCCGGTGAGCGCGCCGAGCCAGGCGATGGCCCGTGGTCGGCATCCGCCGGTGTTCTCGGACGAACCGCATGATGCGGTGGTGGCCCCGAGGGCGAGCACCGCGGCGACGAGGAACGCTCTGGCCCTCACAGGTCCTCCTTCATCGCTCGACGGATTTGGGCCGCTCGCACCTCGAGTTCGCGAAAGAACTCGGAGTCGGTGAGGTCCGACACTGTCTGTTTGCGGCGGTCCTCGTTGATCTCGACACGCAGCGCAGCGACCTGATCGCGCAACGCCCGTTCGCGGACGGCCACCTGCGCGGCCATGCTCGAGAACACTCGCGCCAAGCGGCCGATGTCATCCTTCGTGCGACCGAGGGATGCGAGTTGTTCGGTGTCGGGCTCGGTATTCGCCTCGATCGCCGTTGCAGCGGCAGTGAGCGCCGAGACCGGACGCGAGAGTCGGCGGGCCACGAGGAGCGCGAGCGCAAGGGCAACGAGTGCAACCACAGCGAGCGCGATCAGAGCGGTTTTCGCGAGGCGGTTGATCGGCCCGAGGAATACGTCGCGTGGCTGGAAAACGATGGCAGTGTTCCCGCCGGTCGTTGTGGACCAGGCGACCACCTGGGTGCCGCGACCCGGCAGGTTCACACGGGGGAGCGTGCCCGATAGCGACTCAGCAATCCTCGTCGACAGGGCGTCGAGGCCGAGTGCAGCGAGTGTCTGCCCCAGCAATCGGTTGTCCCGGGCGAGCACGATCTCGCCGGATGCGTTGACGAGGACCGCCTGACCGCCGGGGCCGAGGGGGGCCTGGTTGAGCGCAAAGAGCACGTCGTGCCCGCTCACCTGCAGCGCCGCAACCCCAACCACTGCGGCCCCGGGTTCCCGCACAGGCGCCGAGACGGTGACGGAAGAGCGGCGTGAGGCAGGGTCGTACAGCACCGGACCGACCTTGGTCTGCCCACCGGCGCTTGTGGCGAACCAGTCGGTGTCACCGAACTGCTTCCCGCGGATCGAGGTCGGCGAGGCGGCAAGCGTGCGGCCGTCGAGGTTGAGCAGCAGCACTGCCTCGACATCGAACTGCGCGGCGGTCGCCCCGATCGGTGGCGTGTCGGTGCGCCCTCCGCTCCTCAGGTAGTTCACCACCTCGGTGGTGGTGCCGAGTTGATCCGCGCGACCGACGACTCCGAGGAGGTACTGCTGCACCGACGACGCGCCAACCACGGCGCGGCCCTCGGCCGCGGACAGTTCGGACTTCTCCACGGCCCCCTGGCCCGAGCGTGATGCCGCGAGGGAGATCAGCGCCATCGGCACAATGGCGGCGGCGACGAGCGTTGCGCCGATTTTGGTGCCGAGACCCCACGAACGAGGATCTGCCGAGAACCTCAATTCCGTTCCTCCATCCCTCGAACCGGACGCTCACCGGAAAATGTTGACACTCGGCCCTTGCGGATGGCGAGCATTCCATCGCTCACGTGCAGGTACTGTACAGTTCGCCGTGTGACTGCCGTAAACCTCGAAGCTCCCCCCGCCACTGAACGTGTCAAACGCACACTCCGCCTCGGCATGAGGTGGAAACTGCTGCTCGCTTTCGGCCTGGTGTTCACCGTGTTCTTCGTGGCGCTCGCCATCTGGATCCTGAGTTTCTCCACGAACGCTGCGAACAATCGTTTGAAGGACACCCTCCGTCAGCTCAGCGAGGGTGGCGCCCAGACGATCGACGGGGCAGAGTTCGCCCAGCTCACCGCCGGAGCGGCGGCGGTCAAGGCCGGTGAGACCTATCCCGCATCCTCTGGAGTGCTTGCTGGTCAGGTCACGACCGACCCGGCACAGTGCAGCGGGGACAAGCCAGTGTTCACCAGCTGCTATCCCGCGGCGGACATCTACTGGAATCAGATCAATGCGCTGGTGAACATTCGTCGCACGAGTCCTGACGCGTATCCGTACACGTACGGCGTCGGTGCCGACGGGAAACTGGTGTTCATTGGGTCGTATGGTGCGTTTGGCGTATCGGAGGACCGCAAGACCCTCGGTGTAGGAATTCCTCGCGGGGCCAAGTACCTCCGTGATGTAGAGGCGATCATTGATGCCGAGACGCTCGGGTACTTCAAGGAGGGTCTCACAGCGACGACCTTCCAGCCCGCCTACTCCGACACCCTCGGTCGCTGGATCTCGGTGTACACGCCCATCAAGGACGAGGCCGGCAAGGTGGTCGGCGCGATCGGTGTTGACTACAAGATCTCCTACGTAGCAAAGGTCCGCAGCGACGTCCAGAAGTCTCTCTACCCCGTATTCATCGTGGCCTACCTCCTTCTGCTCGGGATGGTGTTCGTTCTCTCGGGGCAGTTTGCGAAGCGGATCTCGAGACTCAACGCGGTGACGAGGAAAGTCGCTGAGGGCGACTACAAGGTCGACATCAGTTCGAGCGCGTCGGCGATGTTCTCCGACGAAATGACGGAACTGGCGAACTCGTTCCTGGCGATGACCAAGAAGGTCGGAGACCGTGAGCGAACCCTGACCCAGACGGTCCAGGTACTGCGCGTCGAGATTGACCAGGCGAAGCGCAAGGACGCGGTGAGCGAGATTGTCGACAGCGACTTCTTTAACGATCTCACCAAGAAGGCTGGCGTCATGCGGGCAAAGGTGAAGGGTCTTGGGATTATTGAGGCAGGCGAAGAACGAGAGAAGAATGCCAGGTCCAACGATGAGTGACGGCGGTGATGCACTCGACGATTTGCTAGCGCCCCGGAAACCCCGTCGGGCGGCAGGTGACGCGCTCGACGACATGATCCGGTCAGCGAGCACGGCGAAAGAGGCTGGTGGCGTACTCGATGACCTGATCTCGGCTTCGGGAGCACGACCTCACGGATCGCCCCCCGAGGACCGTGCTGCAGTCCGACGACGTTGGGTGATGGGTCTCGCCATAGCGGTCGGGCTCCTCGGCTTCTCCGGCATGGTGACCGACTCCGTCGCGATCACCCAGCTTGTCGGTAAGAGCAGCCCCACAGCGCTAGCGCTCGCCTTCCCGCTTGGCGGTCTCGGACTCGTGCTCATGGCGCTGCTTCAGAGCCGTTTCATCGACCGTTATGCCCGCAAGTCGGTGCTTGTCTCGCTCTGCTTCATCTACGCAGCGGTCTTTGTCGTGATGTTGGTGCTCTTCGCCACGAACGTGCCCACGCCGATTCCTGCTGCAATGGGTGTGATCCTTGCCGACCAAATGAACTTCATGCTGCCGGTACTGATCTGGACGCTTGCGAGCGATGTTTTTACCGCTGGACAAGCAGTGACGGTGTATCCGATCATCTCGCGGTCGCTGTATGTCGGCAACATTCTCGGATTCGGCGTTGCAGCGGCAATCGGAATCGTGTCGGACCGCACGGGCTTCTCGCCCGCATGGCTACTGGTGATCCCGCCGGTGTTCCTGACCGTAGTCGCCGTTTTTGTCCCCCGAATCCTTCACGACGTGACGCTGTCGGAGGGACACGGCAAGAACGAGTCCGCCAGAGAGTCGATCAAGCAGTCCTTCTCGCTCTTGAAGGACCTCACCGCATTCAAGTGGATGTTCGGCCTCTCGCTCGCGGTCATGGGGGCCGGGGCAATCCTCGAGTTCGGGTTCTTCGACGTGGCGAATCAGTCCGTGCGGTCGACCGGCTCGTTGCAGGCGATCTATGCAGCAGTGTTCTGCGGGGTGCTGATCCTCGGCCTGGCGATACAGACGTGGGTGGCTACCCCATTGATGAGCCGGGCTGGCATCGCTAAGGCGCTGCAGATCCTTCCGATTGCCACACTCGTCGCGTCGATCGTGATGGTGATTGCCGGTGCAACCGAGCAGATCGTTGTCGCGATCGTTGCAATCGCAATCTGGCGTACCCCGCGAAGCAGTCTCGACTTCGTCGGTCGGCAGGCCGCCATGGCAACCGTGCCCGACAATCAGCGGGCGCGATTCTCCAACTTGATCAACGTCGTGCCGGTGGGCATCGGTTTCACGGTAGTTGCGGGGCCAATCGGAATTTCCCGCCTCGCGGACAACCGCTGGGTAGCGCCGGCCATTGCCGTCGCGCTTGCTCTGGTTGCTGTCGCCTTTGGTCGGAAGGTGCTCAAGACCTGGGACAACACGCAGTTGTCGTACCGACTGAAGCGCCGTAAGCGCCTCGGCTGAGCCCGCTCAGGCTGGCTCTCGGCTTGTCCTCGGCCGGTTGACCTCGTTGCCGCAGAGTTCGGCAACCCAGGGGATACTGGCGTCAAGGCCGTAGAGGTCGAGGAGGAACGAGGCCGCGGCACGTTCGTACACCTTGGGCTGGAGTTCGGCGGCCTGTTCCGGGCTGAGGCCGTCCGGTGGGAGCCAGATCAGCGTGAGGCTCTCGGTCTCCAGCCCGAGTTCACGCCACGCCGTGAGGTGCACAGGTGCTTGGTACTCGATCGGCAGGGGGATCCAGCCGGAGGTAAGCAACACCGGGAGAGCCTTGTCGGACGACTCTGCGATTGTGCCGAGCCAGTCGTCCGTGATGACGCGAGCAACCAGTGAACGCCGCCCGGCCGTCGCCCATTGGTAGAGGCGCGTTCCGCCGAATGTGAGCCTGCGAAAGGGTTTCTCCACAGCACCGAAGACGACGGTCTGCGTCCGTCGGGCGAGGTTGATGTCGGCCACCTGATACGAGGCTGTCTTGCCGTCAACGGTGTAGAACCACTGGGCAACAATGAGTCCGTTGCGCTGAGCAGGAAGTGCGGCTTCGGCCCGAATCCTGTCGGGAACCCCGGTATATGTCGAAAAGTTCTCGCTCTGCATCCGACACATCTCGTCCACAAAACGGAGGTTGTTGCCGCCCGTCACGTCGAACATCTCGACGACCTCTCCGGTGTCGGCAATGCCGGTCAGCAACGGTGCCCCATCTTCGATGGTGCTCATGGTTCCCCCAAAGGTCGTGCAACACGCATCGAGACGCGTGTTCCGCAAACCCCCAACGTAACGTGCCCTCGAGGGCTCAGCCCTTCTTGTTCTTCTTGCCCCGCAGGGAGGCGAACAGTCCCTGCTCCTCGGAGAACGCAGTGTCGACGGGCTTGCCGACGGCCTTCTGGTATGCCTCGTCGAATGCTGCGGTGCCCACGCCGAACGCTGTAGCGATGTGCTTGGCCTTGTTGCGCGGCAGGTCGTGACGCAGCGACATCTGGTGCAGGACCTGTGCCCGCAACGGCAGTTCGTCGGGAAGCAGAACCTTCCAGGACGATGCGGTGCTGTCGAGCGCCCGGGTCTCGGCGCCTGCCGTGTTGCGGCGGGCGTTGCGGAACGACTCGATGAAGGCGGCGTCAGCCTCGCCGGGGAGATCTCGGCGGAGCAGTTCGCCGTCGGCATTCCAGAGGAGGTTGAGCATCACCCCGGCCTCGGGTGCGGCGGTAACCATGGCGGCGCGACGATCCTTGACCCGTTGGGCCTCCTGCTCGATGAGATAGAGCAGTGAGCGGGCACGGCGTGGGCGGGAGAGCCCTCCGCCCTGGATCTCTTCGCGGCTGAACAGTTCGTCGCTCAACCGAGCCTCCTTGTGCATGGCAGGGTTGCCGTGAGATAGAGTACTGAAGCCAACAGGAGTTTCATAGCCCCTGCGCAATATCGACATTTTCGGAGGCCGTACCGTGACCAAGATCGTTTCTGTCCACTCGTTCCGTGGGGGCACAGGCAAGAGCAACTCAAGCGCGAACATCGCCGCCAAACTGGCAGCGTCGGGCAAGCGCGTGGGTGTAGTAGACACCGACGTGCAATCCCCCGGGATCCACGTGCTGTTCGGGTTCGACGAGCAGATGAACGGCAAGATGCTCAACGATTACCTGTACGGCAACTGCCCCATCACCGATGCCGCCCACGACGTCACCGATCGCCTCCCGAGCGTTGCGCCCGGTGGCCAACTGTTCCTCGTACCGTCGAGCATCAAGGCCGCAGACATCGCCAAGGTGCTGCGCCAGGGCTACGACGTTGAACTGCTGAACGAGGGCTTCCGCTCCCTGGCCAAGGGCCTCAACCTCGACGTGTTGATCATCGACACGCACCCGGGTCTCAACGAGGAGACCCTGCTGTCCATCACGATCAGCGACGTGCTCCTGCTCATCCTCCGCCCCGACAAGCAGGACTATCAGGGCACCGCCGTCACGGTGGACATCGCCCGTCGCCTCGAGGTGCCGGAACTGCTGCTGCTCGTCAACAAGGTGCCGTCGAATGCCGACCGCGCAGCAGTCGCTGCCGACGTGTCGGCTGCGTACGGTGCCGAGGTTGCTGGCGTACTGCCGCTCAGCGAGGACATCGTGTCCAATGCTTCTGGCGGCCTGTTCAGCATCACGAGCCCGGATCACATCTGGTCCCAGATCGTTGCTCAGGTAGCCGAGCGCGTCGGCCGCTGAGCCCTACGGCTCAGCCTCAACGATGATCTCTGCGTCGGGACCCGCTGACGCAATCGGCGTGTCAGCGCTTGCTGCTGTTGCCCGCGCGTCTGCGCAGGCGTATGGGGCCGCCACCGAGGCGGCCGGCCTTGCGGTTCAGGTACTTGCCGAGGATGCCGCCTCCCGCATGACGGTTGCGGGCCAGAACGATGTACTCGATCTCACTGTTGATGTGGACGGCACTGAACTGCTGCTCACACTTCACGACCGGGGGGAGCCGATCAGCGGACCGTCGGCACGGCTGCTCGTGCTGGTGGACCATGGCTTTCTCACAGCGGCCGACGGCCACATCGAGGAGGGCCGCAACGCGAGCGTGGTGCGTCTGGCGCTCCCGTCCCACGGCCGGATGGTCAGCAACGAGGGCGTCGAGGTCCTCGACGAGGAGGCAGCGCTCTCCAGCGCGCCGGTGACGATCCGCAGACTCGAACCCGGTGACGCGCCGGCGCTCGCCCGGTGCATCTACCGCTGTTACGGGTGGAGCTACCCGATGGTCAATCTCTACTTCCCCGATCGCGTGGCTGCTGCCCTCGAGAGCGGGAAGCGGATTGGCGAGGTTGCCGTCGACCCCGATGGAGAGGTTGCTGCTCACTGGGGTGCGGTCTACGTAGCCGATGGCGTTGTGGAGACCGGCGGAACCGTCACCGACCCCCGGTTCCGCAGGCGCGGTATTGCGAACGAGCTCGGTGAACGGCTTCTCCAGCGGCTCATCGACGACGGGGTGCGCGGTCGTATGCGCGAGCCCGTGCTTACGCACTCGGCAACCCAGGGCATCGCGCTGCGCGAGGGGGCACACCTCGCCGGTGTGTACCTGAACGCTGTGGTCCCCATCCAGCAGGTCGGTATCACCGACGGCATGCTGGAGAACCGAGCGTCGTTCACCGTGATGTACGGCCCGCTCGTTCCCATGGAGCCGGCAACCCTGTGGGTCCCGCCGCCCTACGAAGCGCTCGTGCGCACCATCGTTGCCCCCACGGACTGGCCGCGGGAGTTCGGCTCGGCCCGTGCTGCCCAGTCGTGCCCTGACGCGTCGGTGGTGGGTTCGTCCTATGACGCGTTCAACCGCGTGGGCATCATCGAGGTGTTCACGGTTGGCGACAACCTCACGGATGCCGTCGACGACACCGTCACGCAGTTGCGTGCCGGTGGGGCGGACGTGATCCGCGTGCACCTGCCGGTCAACCAACCGGCACTCGCCTCGCTCGGGGCGGGCTTGCCGGCGCTCGGCCTGTCGTTCGCTGGCCTGCTCCCGGACTTCGGCGCTTTCGGTGACGCGCTCATCCTGCAGTGGCTGCGGGACCCCGACGTGGACACGAGCATCTTCGTCTACGCATCCGATCACGTGCGTGACGTTGCCGAGGCGATCGTCGCCCAGGCACGCCAGGTGGGCGAGGACGGCAACATGCTCCGCCGCCGCCAAGCCCGCCGGCAACGGCTTTTCGCCGCCCTGCCCACGGCCTAGCCGCCAGTCACCCGGCTTCTCGGTACCGAGAACCGGAAGGGCTACAGCGGGTAGGCGATCCCGGTGAGGCGCTCGCTGAGGTCCCACAGCACCTTTGCGTCGTCAGCGCGACGTGCGCCTCGGCTTGGTGTCTCGAGACGCGGTGGCCCGGCAACCATCAGGGCAGGGCCGTAGAACTGGCCGCCCCGCGCTGCGGGATCCACCGCTGCTCTCACCTGGGAGCGGGCACCGCTTGCTGGTCCGCGTACGAGCGCACCGAAGAAGTTTCGGATCACCCAGTTGGTGGTGGACGTGCCGTCCTTGCCGAGCTCGGTGCTCGCTGTACCTGGGTGCGCTGCGAGCGCCGCGATGGTGCTGCCCGCTGCCGCGAGCCGGCGATGGAGCTCGGCGGTGAAGAGCAGGTTGGCGAGCTTGCTCTCGAAGTACGCGCCCCAGCGGCGGTACGGCCGGTGCTCGAAGTTGGGGTCGTCGAGGTGCATCCGCCCGGCCCGGTGACCCATGCTCGACACGTTGACGATCCTCGCGCCGTCGGGATTCGCGGCGAGCAGCGGCAGCAGCAGACCCGTGAGCGCGAAGTGGCCAAGGTGGTTGGTGCCGAACTGGAGGTCGAAACCGTCCTCGGTAGCGCGCTGGTCCGTCGCCATGACACCGGCATTGTTCATGAGCACGTCCACCTGCGCTCCCGAGTCGACGAGACCGGTTGCGAAGCGTCGGATCGAGTTGAGGCTCGAGAGGTCCAGCGAGCGCACCTCGATCCGGACGGCCGGGCTTCCCGCGCGCAGCGACTCGGCGGCGAGTGTCGCCTTGTCCGCATTCCGGCATGCCATGACGATGTTGGCGCCGAGGGCGGAGAGAGACCGCGCACTTGCGAGGCCGAGGCCGGAGTTGGCCCCGGTGATCACCACAGTGCGCCCGTCCATGCGGGGTGCGCGCTCCGGTACCCAGCCGATATTGCTCACTGCATCCGCCTGCGGAGCTCTACGTAGACCGGCTCGCCGAGCATCGCCTGCAGTTCCTCTCGGAGCGAGTCCACGACCGGGGTGTCGCCGACGTACGCCTCGGGCGCCTCGGTGCACCACCACGCAAGGTCATCGTCGTCGCCCCAGTCCTCCCGCTTCCAGCGGCGCACGGTGGCGATCTCGCCGCCGTCGCCGCGGTCCGCCCAGTCGATCTTGATGGGGAGTTGCCAGCAGACACTGGGCTTCCAGTCGGTCGGCGACTCGCCCGAGTCGAGCGCGGCGAGGTGCAGGGAGCAACCCGCTCCACCCGCGAAGCCCGGACGGTTGAGGAAGATGCAGGCACCCTCCACGACACGGGTGTTCGCGCGGTCCGGTCCCTTGAAGATCCCACCCGAGGCTGCCTCTGCGCCGAACTGGAACAGGTGCGGGGGAATCGCTGCCGCCAGTGCGGCGAGGTTCATCGCCTCGTCCTCGCCGTCGAGTTCCGCGCCGACCGAGCAGCAGCCCTGCGCGAGGTGCTCCGAGGGCTCGGAGAGGATTCCCTGACAACCACGACCCCAGATGCAGGTCCACGTGGAACCGAGGAAACCGCGGTCGAAACGCCAGAGCGTGTCGGGTGTGGACACCTCGACGAACTCTCCCTCAGCGGGTACCGGTGATGTGGTCACGAAGCAGGACCTCCTGGTGTCATGTTTGCCCATACGGCAGCACCGTTCGCGGCGGCAACAGCGGTGGAGAATGATGCCTGCAGCAGGTAGCCGCCGGTGGGTGCATCCCAGTCGATCATCTCGCCCGCCACGAACGTTCCGGGGAGCCGGGTGAGCATGAAGCGCTCATCGATCTCGTCAAGAGCGATACCCCCTGCCGATGAGATGGCGCGCTCGATACCGGTCGTGCCGACGACGACGATCTCGGCGTGCTTCACGAGACGGGCGAGTGCCTCCGGTGTCCCGGGCAACTCGTTGCCGCAGCATTCGCGGAGCAGGCCGATCGCCACGGGCGACAGTCCGAGGCTGCGCCGCAGCCAGTTGGAGAGCGAGTCCTTCGGGCGTCGCCGGCCGAGCCGACGCGCCACCTCGTCAACTGCGAGGTCCGGGTGGAGGTCGACGGCGAGCAGCGACCGGCCGTTGCGCGCCACTTCGTCGCGCACCGCGGACGAATGCGAGTACACCGGAAGGCCCTCGAGCCCGCTGACCGTCACCATCGCATCCCCGCGGACCGTGCGCCCCCCGTGGGTGATGGCGATGTTCTTCAGCGGGGTGCCCTCGAAGCGGCCGACGAAGTGGGGAGACCAGCCCGTCTCGACACCCACGTTGGACGGCTGCAGATCCTGCACCCGGACACCGACACCGCGCAGGATGGTCACCCAGCCGCCGTCGGAGCCGACACGGGGCCATGAGGCGCCACCGAGCGCGAGCACGGTGATGTCAGCCTCCTCCTCGTGCACCGTGCCGTTGGCCCGGAGGAAGCGAAGGGTTTGGGACGATGATGCCGAGGGAGCAGTATCAGCCCAGCCGCTCCAGCGATGACGTGGCTCCAGACGCACACCGAGACCGACGAGGCGAACGAGCCAGGCTCGCAGCAGCGGGGTGGCTCGCCACGAGTCCGGGAACACACGGCCGCTCGTACCGATGTACGTGTCCTCGCCCAGCGACTCGGACCATGCGCGCAGCGCGTCCGGGCCGAAGGAGTGCACTGCGGCTTCGAGCCGACTGCGTGCCGGCCCGTAGCGGTCGAGGAGGTCCTCGATCCCCTCGCTATGGGTGAGGTTCAGGCCGCTGCGCCCGGCGAGCAGCAGTTTGCGACCCATCGACGGCATGTGGTCGAACACCGCAACGTCCGCGCCGAGGTTCGCGAGCACCTCGGCGGCCATGAGGCCTGCAGGACCGCCACCGATGACGCGGGCACGCAGGTTCGGTTGGGCGGATTCGGGCACATCTGCAGGATAGGAGCAGCACCGGTGGCGGGGAGGGCCGTGTCCCGTAGCGTGGCGCGAATGGTTGCTGCCGTAGGTATTGCTGTGTCCCCCACGTCCACGGTGATCGACATCCGTGACATGAAGAAGGGCAGGGGCCTCGGCACGGTGACCCTGAGACGATCGCGCACCGATGGGCTCGCGCACGGTGAGGCATCGACGCAGCAGTGGCTCGCCGATCTCCACGAGGCACTCAGCCGCCTCGACGTCCCCGAGGTCGGTGCAGTCTCCGTCGTTGGTCCCCTCCACTCACTCGTCGCTCTCGGCCCGGACTCGGGCGCGCTGCGACCCGCCCTGCTCGCCGAGGACCGGCGCAGCGAACCCGATGCCGGGTGGTGCACGAAGCAGATCCCCGCGCTCGACTGGAGCACGTCGGTCGGGTCCGTCCCCTCGTTTGCCCTCACGGTGACGAAACTGTCGTGGCTCCATCGGAGCGAGCCCGAGACGTGGGGCCGCATCGATCGCCTCTCCTCGCTGCACGGAGTACTCGCTGCTGCGCTGTGCGACAACACGCCCGAGTTCGCCACAGATCGGCTCACCGCATCGGGAACGGGGCTGTGGTCCGCTGGGCAGGAGGCGTACGACCAGCGCGTGCTCTCGCTCATCGACGCAGAGCGGTCATGGCCCGGCGTACTCGCACGAGTAGTCGGCCCGTTCGACGTCATCGGCTCACGGGGCGAGGCGAAGGTTGTGGTCGGCACCTCGGAACCGACGGCCCTCGTAGCAGCACTCGGCGCCGAGCGCGGCGACGTGATCGTCACGATCGGCGAACGGGTCTCGGTATTCGGCATCGCCACGCGAGCGTTCGTCGATGAGTCGGGGACGATCTCGTCGTTCGCGTCGCCAGACGGTGGCTACCTGCCGACCGTTGTCCTGCCGATCGAGCTCGACGAGACCTCGGTTGGCGTGCTCGCTGCGATCCGCACCCTGCGCAATGCCACGGTCCCTACGGGGGGCAGGCTGTTCGTCTGCGGCCCGCAGCACTCGGTGATTGACGTGGCGCTGCGCTGCTCGCGGTCCGAGGGAACACGTGTGCAGGTGTGCACCGACGACTCGGTGGTGGCTGTCGGTGCGGCACGCCAAGCAGCAGCGGCCCTGCTGGGTGGCTGGCCGACGTGGCAGCCGATCGTGACCGAGCGCGCCTAGCGAGTTCGCGCAGACCACGGTCACGCGCAACGCCCCGCACATCCTCGAGGCTGCGAACCAAGCGGGCGCGGTCGGATGGGTTTACCCCTAGACGCCCTCGGCTGCCGACAGCCCGGCCGAGTCCACCGCCTGTCGGCGCGGCAGCGTGTCGAACACGGGCGGATACGGGCGCCACGGGGAGGGGAGGGTTCCCGTGCGGGCGTGCTCGATGGCCTGCCACACCCTCTCGCTCGTGCAGGGAAGGTCGATGTGGCGGACACCGAGGTGGGAGACGGCATCGATCACGGCGTTCTGCACCGCCGGGGTGCTTCCGATCGTGCTTGCCTCACCGATCCCCTTGGCGCCGAGCGGGTTGAGTGGCGAGGGCGTCTCAGTGCTGTGCACCTCGAAGTTCGGGAACTCTGCTGCGGACGGGAGCGCGTAGTCGAGGAACGTTGCGGTGAGCGGGTTACCGGCCTCGTCGTACACCATCTGTTCGTAGAGCGTCTGGCTGATGCCGGCGGCGAGGCCGCCGTGCTGCTGGCCCTGGAGGAGCAGCGGGTTGACCACGGTGCCGCAATCGTCCACGGCGATGTGCCTGAGCAGTGTCACCCTGCCGGTGTCTTGGTCCACCTCCACGACGGCGATGTGTGCGCCGAACGGGAACGTTGCATCGTCTTGGAGGAAGTCAAGCTGTGCGGCGAGGCCTGCGGTGCCGTCGGAGTGATCGATGACATCGTCGGGTGCGGTGAGCGCGGCCTGCGCGAGCTCGGCCCAGCCGAGCGCGCTCGACGGAACGCCAATCACGCCGACGTTGCCGGCATCAACGTTCACCACGATGTCCTCCACGCTCGCCTCGAGGAGGTGAGCGGCGAGGCGCTTGGCCTTGTCGACCATCGCCTTGGTCGCGTTGAGTACCGCGGAGCCGCCGAGCTGCAGCGATCGGGACCCACCCGTGCCACCGCCGCTGCGGACGAGGTCGGTGTCGCTCTGCACGAGACGGATCTTGTCCACCGGGATGCCGGTCTGTGAGCTGACAATCATCGCGAACGTGGTCTGGTGTCCCTGGCCGTGGGCCGAGGTGCCGGCCATCATCGTCGCTGTGCCGTCGGGGTGGATCTCGATCGCCCCGTACTCGCTCAGGCCACCGCCGGCGGTGATCTCCACATAGGTGGCCACGCCGATGCCGAGCAGCTTGCGGTCACCGCGGGCGCGACGCTCGGCCTGCTCGCGTCGCAGTTCGTCGTACCCGGCGAAACGGGCGGCCTCCTCGAGCGGCAGGAGGTAGTTTCCGCTGTCGTACACGGGCCCCGTGATCGCGTGGAACGGGAACACGTCGTTGGTGAGCAGGTTCCTGCGCCGGATCTCGATGGGGTCGATGCCAAGCTCGAGCGCCGCGTGGTCGACCGCCCGCTCGAGCAGTGCGGTTGCCTCGGGGCGACCGGCACCGCGGTAGGCACCGGTGGGGACGGTGTTCGTGGTAGCAACCGCTACGTCGAACTGGATCTTCGGGAAGCGATAGGTGCCGTTCGACATCCGCTTCGTGCCTGCCGGCAGGTAGCAGCCGATCGCGGGGTACGCACCACCGTCGCCGACGAGGTGGACGCGCATGCCGGTGAACGTGCCGTCCGTGCGGCACCCGAGCTCCACATACTGGACCTGTGCGCGGCTGTGGCCGAGCACGAGCATGTCCTCGCTCCGGGTGGCGGTCCAGGTGACCGCACGCTGCAAGCGGAGCGCAAGAGCGGCGACAACGGTCTGCTCGGGGTACGGACCGATCTTGCCACCGAAACCGCCGCCCACGTGCGGGGTGATGACGTGGATCTGCGCCTTGGGGTACCCGATGGCGGCTGCGAGGAGGTCGTGGAACATGTGCGGCATCTGCGTGGAGGCGTAGACGCGCAGTCGACCGTCGGGCTCGATGTCGGAGGCGGCGGTGAGGGGCTCAATGGCGGCTACTGCGATGCGCTGGTTGACGTAGCGGCCACGGACGACGACGTCGGCATCGTCCAGGATGTCCGGGGTGTCGGGGTCGGTCACGGCCATCGCAACGTTGTTGCCGTGGACGGGGAACAACACGGGCGCGCCGGCTGCCATCGCTTCCTCGGGGTCAACCACGCTCGGCAGCTCGTCGTAGTCGACGATGATCATGGCAGCGGCGTCGCGTGCCTCAGTGGGGCTGTTGGCGGCAACAACGGCGATTGCCTCGCCCACGAAGCGGACCACGTCCACGGCGAGCGGGGGGCGCGCGAAGTCGTCGTGGACCTTCGCCATGCCGTGCTGCGGGTCGAGGTTGAGGTCCGCCGCGGTGTACACGCCAACGACTCCGGGGGCCGACGCAGCGTCGGACACGTTGATCGCGACGATCCGTGCGTGCGCGTACTCCGAGCGCACGAATGCGAGGTGCACTGGGTTGATGAGTGGGAGGTCACCGACGTAGGTCGCCCTGCCGAGCAGCAGCTCGGGGTCTTCCGTGCGGGTTACCTGTGTTCCGAGAATTGAACCTGCCATAACGGGGAACGTACAACAGTCTGGCGGGATCGGCTCGGTCCGTGCCGCCGCTACCGTCAGGGGCGTATGGCTGTCACGACCGTGGTGAACGAGACCGGGGTGCACGTGAGGCTCACCGGGTGGGAGTCCGTGTTCGGGTTCGCCCGTCGGGTCGACATCGACGCCGACCAGGTTGGGTCTGCTCAACGAATGCGGTGGGACGAGGTGCGGGAGCACTTCGGTCGCCGTCTTGGCTCGGCCTACCTGCCCCGCGGCCGTGCCGGTGGGTGGTTTCTCGTCACCAAGGGACGTCAGCACCTTGTCTGGTGCTGGCTCGACCGAGGCGAGCCAGCGCTCGTCGTGAGGACCAATCGGTTCCGCCCGGGTCAGATAGCGGTCGCAGCGAGCACGGTCACGTACGCCGACGGCTCGGAGTGGTTCACCCGGCGAGTGACGTGAGAACCGTCTCGGCGCAACGCCTGCCCGAGTAGAGCGCGCCCTGGATCGACGGTGTGTCGCGGTGATCGCCGCACACGAAGATGCCGTCACCGAGGGACTGGGATTGCTTGGGGTGGAAGGGCGGACACTGCTCGGGCTGCCCGTGGGGGATTGAGTCCGTTCGCAGATGCGTCCAGGTGTCGACAATCGGTCCCCACCAGGTTCGCAGCTGTGCGCGCACCGCGGGCTCGAGGTTCGGGTCGAGAGTCGCTGGGCACGCAGCGGCGATCAGCGCCCGTCCGTCTCCGGGGCCGTAGTCCGGCGACACATTCGTCATGATCGCCACGTTGAGCGCCGGGCCGGAGCCGACCCCGTCGAGGATGATGAGTCGGTCCGTGGCTGGTGGGGATGGCGCCACGAACCAGACGCAGGAAGCGGACCGGGACCCAACCTCGGGCAGTCCGAGCAGGCGGGCGGCCGCCGGACCCTCGGTAGCAACGATGACGCGCCCGGCCTCGACCGTGCGACCGTCGGCAACGGTGACGGCACCGGAGCGGACCGACCTAACAGGGGTGTTGAGGTGCACGGTTCCCGGTGCGAGCGATGCCGCGAGTTGCTCGGGGATCTGTTGCATGCCGAGCGACGGCACGGTGGACTCACCGACGGCGAGGCACCGAAGGATCATGTCGAACATCCGTCGGCTCGCCGTGAGCGCTGGGTCCAGTTGGATGCCACCCACGAGCGGCCGGAAGAACCGTTGGATCATCGCCTCGCTGAAGTGTTCGTCCCGCAGTGCGTCGATCGTCGGCACGTCCGGCCCCGTGAGGAGGTTCCGCGGGTCGGCACGGCGTACGCGTTGCAGCAACAGCCCAAGACGCAGCTTGTCGATCGGCGAGCCGACGGGGGCGATGGCCGAGTCCACGAGGCACGAGGGCATTCGCAACGGGTCGCCAACCCGGTGGAAGCGCTTGCCGAGCCACACCGACGCGCCGGGGTCGAAGGCGCGCAGGCGCAGTGCCTGCACGTCGAACTGCCGGTGCAGTTCGGGGTACGCGGTGAGCAGTACCTGAAAGCCGCGGTCGAGGCGGAAGCCGTCGACAACATCGGTGCGTACGCGCCCGCCCACGCCGTCGGATGCCTCGAGCACGGCAACGTTGCGCCCTGCACGGGTGAGGGTACGGGCGGCGGACAGGCCGGCGAGACCGGCGCCAACGATTGCTACGTCGACCCGCTCGGGAAGCACCTGTGTCACGTCAGCGACGCTACTCACGCTGCCCTTCGGGTCCACCCGGTCAGCGGCGCAGCAGCCGCGGCCGACCGATCCGGACGTCCACGCCGGGTGACCAGAGCACGATCGGCTCGCCGACCGGTGTCGGCAGGCCGGCGGCACGCAGCATCGTCTCGTCGCACTCGATGATGCGGGCGCGGTGCAGTGGCCAGGGCTCGTGGTCGACGTGCGCCCAGATCGGGCGGCCGGCCCAGGTGGAGCCGAGTGCCCAGCGAGCAGTGACGAAGTGCTCGAGGTCGCTCACGGCGTCGTCCTCGATGCGGTCCCCGATCTCGACCGACAGCACCGACCGTGCCTCGCCGCGGGGCCACCTGCGTCTCGAGCGGTAGGAGACGGTGTTGCCGGTGTGCTCGATCGACATCGAGGCCCAGCAGTAGGGCAGGTTGTAGGAGACGCGTGCGACGAGTGCCGGGATGAGCCGCGTCACGTCGAGCGACATGAACCAGACACCGCGACGGCCGGATCGGTCCACGATGTACGTGCGAACGTTCGTCTCCGGGAACGTCGAGAAAGGGCCGAAGGCCGGCAGGCGGGGGAGCCGGATGCGCTCCATGTGGAACGGGATCAGGCCGACCAGGGCATTGCCCTCGTGCGTGTCCACGGCGAACCCCGGCGGTAGCAGACGCTGCACGTCGTCGGGTTGGAAGCGCCAGTGGACCGAGGCCAGGTCCTTCCAGCCCTGGAGCATGATCGGACGGTTGACCGGGCGCGGGCACGACGCGACTACATCTTCGGGCACGGGAGACTGGCCGCTCATGTGCGCACAATCGTCGCGGTCTCTGTGCGCCGGGCGACGAGCCTGCCCTGGCGGAACACCATGCGGTCCCGAGGCGCGTCCGCAATCGCGCCACGCACACTGGGGGCGGTGATCGCGAAGAAGTCGGCCGGGTCGCCCACGCGCATCTCCACGCGGGCGAGGCCGAGCACCTCTCGGCCGGCGTTGCTCACGAGATCCATCGCGGCCGGGGGCAGTTGGTGTGCCGCCATCACGAGCAATGCCGCGGTCTCGAGACCGTCGCTGCGCCCCATCGGGTTGAAGGGGTCCTGCACGTTGTCGGCGCCCGCAGCAACACGCACCCCGTGGTCACGGAGCACGTCGATGGGGGCGATGCCCCTCGGCATGGACACCGGGTGGTCCCAGCCCTGGAGGAAAAGATTCGTCTGCGGGAGCGGGATGATCGAGATGCCAGCAGCTGCGACCTCCTTCGCGATGGCGACCTGTTGGGCGACGGGTTGTACGGACAGGCTGACGCAGTGACTCGCGGACACCGGATGCGGGAAGCCGGACTCTTGAATCGCGCGGGCCAAGATCGGCAGGGTGAGCATGTCTGGATTCAGCGTCTCGTCGATGTGGAGGTCAATGCCAATGCCGGCATCAGTGGCGACCTTGATCGCATGGTCGATGAGCCCACGGGGGTCGGGATCGAGATGGGGGCAGCCGCCGACAAGGTCGATGCCGACCTCGATGGCCTCGAGGAGCGCTGAGCGGTTCACCGCCCCGTCGCTGCCGGTGATCGGTTGCTGCGTGAGCGCAACAATCTGCACGTCCATCAGCCCGTCGAAGCGCCTGACCGCCTCCTTCACGGCGACCACGTAGGACGCGCCCACGTCGCCGCCGACGTTGACGTGGGTTCGCACAGCGGTCGTGCCGCTGAGCAGCAGGCGCTCGAGGGCAGCGCTCGCCCGCTCAACCATGTCGGCGTGCGTGAACTGTCCGCGGTCCGATGCGGAGATCCACGCCTCGATGGCGCCCATCAGGTCGCCACGAGGGTTGGGAACGGTGTCGGCTGTCATGGCCTTGTCGATGTGCGCGTGCGGTTCGACCATTGCGGGGAGCAGCAGGCGCCCGTTGAGATCGTCGGAGGTGCTGCCCGCAGGCAGGGGCGAGCCTGCTGCGCTCACGGCTGAGATCGTTCCCCGTTCCACCGTGATGTCGACGGAGCGGCCGTCAGCGAGTAGGGCATTGCGGAGCACATGGGACATAGCCACCATTGTGGTGCCGACGACCGCCACCGCAGTCGCTCTCGGTACCCAAACGTGTCGATTCGTGCGGTCTCGGTACCGAGAACGCAGGGGCAGTGGTCGAGATCAGCGGCCCGTGTACCCGAGACCGGGCGCTGTGGGCGGCAGCACGCACCCGTCGACCAGTGCGGGCATTGGCATCGCACAGGGGAACGAACCCCCTTCGGAGAGCCACGGCACCTCGAGCCAGCGTGCTGCCGGGGCCGTCATCGCCCAGTGGATATTGGCGAGCAGCGACGGCCCGAGCGAGTAGTTGTGCGGGCACAGCGGTACGCCTGCCGCCCCCGCGAGGCGGCCTACCCCCCGAGCCGGCGTGATGCCGCCAAACTTCGCGATCTCCGGCTGCAGGATGTCAACGGCGCCCGAAGCGATGAGTCGCTCGAACCCCGCCAGGCTGAACTCGTTCTCGCCCGCAGCGATCGGCATCGGCGCCACGGAGCGGACGCGGGCGAGTGCTGCGTGGTCGCTCTGCGGATAGAGCGGCTCCTCGAACCAGGCGAGGTCGGCGTCAGCGAGGCGATCCGCTGCGTCGATCGCGCCGTGCTCGTCGAAGCGCGCGCTCGCATCCACCATCAGGGTCACCTCGGGGCCGAGACGCCGCCGCACCTCGAGGATGAGCTCCACGTTGGCCTCGTGGAGTTTCACAGCGCGTATGCCGTGGTCGAGTGCGCGCTGCGCGTCTGCGCACACCCGGTCCGCGTCGCCGAGCCAGGTGAGGCTGGCGTACACCGGGATGGACTCGTGCACGACGGGGCCGAGCAGGACCGTGACCGGTGCACTCTGGCGCTTCGCGACGAGGTCCCACAGCGCGATATCGACGCCGCTGATAGCGGTGGACACGATGCCCTCGTGGCCGTACTGGAGGGTGGCCCGTGTCATGCGCTGCCAGAGCGCTTCGATGTCGGCGACGGAGTCGCACAGTTGGCCGACGCACAGCGGCGTGAGGAGCGATTCGATGAGCACGGCGATGGGCAGCACGGGCATTCCCGCGGGTGCACCGGGCTGGTAGGTGCCCCACCAGGTCTCGCCGGTGCCGGTGAGGCTGTCCTCGGCGGTGACGCGCACGAGCAACTGCGGGTTGTGAGGGTCCGCGAGAACCTCGACACCGACGTTCGCGATCCGCGCCATGTGCAGCAGTCGCAGTGCGGCTAGACGCGCTCGAGCACGACGACGGGGATCTCGCGATCCGTCTTTGCCGCGTACGCGTCGAAGTTTGGCATGAGGTCCGCCTGTGACCTGAAGAGACGGGTGCGCTCGTCGCCGCCCGTGATCACTGCCCGAGCCGCGAAGGTGTCACCGGGCAGTTCGACCGTGACCGTCGGGTCCGCAACGATGTTGAGGTACCAGTGCGGATGCTTCGCCGAGCCGCCTTTGGAGGCGATGATGACGATGCGGTCGCCGTCCCTGCTGTAGACGAGCGGACTCGTGCGCGCCTCACCACTCTTGGCACCGGTGTGCGTGAGCAGCAGCAGTGGCGACTGCGAGAACATCCCGCTCACCCTGCCGTCGTTGGCGCGGAACTCCTCGATGAGCGTCTTGTTGAAGGCGTTGATGTCGCTGGTCATGCGTGTGACCTCGTCGTCGGATTCGCTCATGGCGGCGACAGTACCGGCCCGATGGCGCAGGCGGTGCGGACAACGGCGTATCTTCGTCACCATGACGAGTCCACACATCGAGCGCGCGGCATTCGGCCGCACCGGGCACCGCAGCAGCAGGGTGATCTTCGGTGCCGCCGGCATCGGGACGATGAAACGGCAGGAGAAGGCCGACGAGGTCCTGTCCCTGCTCCTCGAGTTCGGCGTGAACCACATCGACACGGCGGCCTCCTACGGTGATTCCGAGCTAAGGCTCGCCCCGTGGTTGAGAACGCACCGCAACGACGTTTTCCTTGCGACCAAGACTGACGATCGCACGGGGGACGGAGCGCGGGCATCGCTCGAGCGCTCGCTCGAGCGGATGGGCGTCGACTCCGTCGATCTCGTGCAGTTGCACAATCTGGTCGAGCCGGACGAGTGGGAGACGGCGTATGCACCGAACGGTGCGGTAGCGGCGCTCGCTCGCGCCCGCGACGAGGGTCTTGTCCGCTTCATCGGTGTCACCGGTCACGGAACACGCATACCGGCGATGCACCTCCGCAGCCTCGAGCGCTTCGATTTCGACAGCGTGTTGTTCCCGTACAACTTCACGATGTTGCAGAGCGCTGCGTACCGCGCTGATGTCGAGTCGCTGCTGGGGGTCTGCAGCGAGCGCGGGGTCGCTGTCCAGACGATCAAGGCAGTGGCCCGAAGGCGATGGGCGCAAGACAGCACCGAGCCGCACTTCTCGTGGTACGAGGCGCTCCCGCCCGGCGACGCCCTCGCCCGGGCCGTGGACTTCGTGCTCGGCCGTGAGCAGTTGTTCCTCAACACCTCGAGCGACAGCCGCCTGCTCCGGCCGGTTCTTGAGGCGGCCACCCGACACGGCGGCGTCCCGTCCGATGCCGCCATGCAGGCCGACGCGGACGCACTCGGCGTGTCGGCGTTGTTCGACGGGGGCGCACTGGAGCGCATCTAGGGCGCGCCGGTATTGTTTGGGGCGATGAGCACCGAACTGAGCAACGCAGAGCAGACCGCCTTGGACGCAGCCATCGACGGGCTGCTTGCCTCCGCCGATCCCACCAAGATGGATGCGGTTGAGTTCCGTCGGCAGCGTTTCGACCACGGTCTCGCCTGGGTGCACTTCGACCGAGGGTTCGGCGGACTCGCCATCTCCCCGAGGGGCCAGGGCCAGGTGGAGCGTCGCCTGCGCGCTGCCGGCGGACCGACCCCGGACCCGGCATCGTTCTTCATGCACCTCGCCGGGCCCACCATCCACACGCACGGCAACGATGCCCAGAAGCAACGCTTCCTCCGCCCGATGTTCTCGGGCGAGGAGAAGTGGTGCCAACTGTTCAGCGAGCCCGGCGCGGGCAGCGACTTCGCCGGTCTCGCCTGCAAGGCCGTCCGCGACGGTGATGAGTGGGTGGTCAACGGGCAGAAGGTGTGGAACACGCTTGCGCACCTCGGCGACTGGGGGATGCTCGTCACCCGCACCGACCCGGATCAGGTGAAGCACAAAGGCATGACCTACTTCGCTGTCGACATGCACTCCGAGGGCGTGGACGTCCGTCCCCTGCGCCAGATGACCGGCGAGGCCGAGTTCAACGAGGTGTACCTCACTGATGTTCGCATCCCCGACCACCAGCGCATCGGCGACGTCGGCGAGGGCTGGCGCGTGTCGCTCACCACGCTGATGAACGAGCGGGTGTCGATCGGTGGCGGCAGCGGAGCGATGCCCAAGCGCGGCTCGGGCCCCGTCGGCGAGATCGTGAAGCTGTGGCAGGAACTGCCGAACGAGGATCGTACAGAGACCCGTCAGGACCGCCTGATGAAACTGTGGATCATTGCCGAGACCCAGAGGCTCACCAACATTCGGGCCTCCCAATCTCGGAACATGGGTAACCCAGGTCC
>CAFAAJ010000009.1_pt1 | contig 24051 bp, 18 predicted proteins | sample 7267551 | NCBI WGS metagenome assembly CAFAAJ01 (sample SAMEA6813983, study PRJEB35770) | uncultured Acidimicrobiales bacterium | biome: Freshwater; feature: Freshwater reservoir; material: water | place: Czech Republic | collected 2017-08-18 | depth 30m m
CGTTCCGCTCGTACGCAGCGACAATGTCGCCAACGATGCGGTGACGCACCACGTCTTTGCTCGTGAGGTGAACGAACGTAAGTCCCTCGATGTCGGTGAGTATCCGCTCGAGCCCGATCAACCCGCTGCGGCCGCCGGGAACATCCACCTGGGACACGTCACCGGTAACGACCACCCTCGACCCGAACCCGATGCGCGTCAGGAACATCTTCATCTGCTCGGGCGTCGTGTTCTGGGCCTCGTCCAGGATGATGAAACTGTTGTTGAGGGTGCGACCACGCATGAACGCGAGCGGAGCCACCTCCACCGATCCCTTCTCGAGCAATCGCTGGGCACCCTCGGACTCCACCATGTCGTGCAGCGCGTCGTAGAGCGGACGCAGGTACGGGTCTACCTTGGCCATGATGTCGCCGGGGAGGAACCCAAGCCGCTCTCCCGCCTCGACGGCCGGGCGGGTGAGGATGATCCTCGACACCTCCTTGGTCTGGAGCGCGTGCACGGCCATCGCCACGGCGAGCCAGCTCTTGCCGGTTCCGGCGGGTCCGATCCCGAACGTGATGACGTTCTGGCGGATTGCGTCGACGTACCGCTTCTGGCCCGCAGTCTTGGGGCGCACCGGCTTTCCTTTCGCCCCGCGCATCAACTGTTCGGTGAGCACGGCGCTCGGGCGCTGGTCCTCGTCCACCATGTCCATCGAGCGCCGGACAGCGGTGGAATCAAGCGTGTGGCCCTGCTGCACGAGCATGACCAACTCCTCGAACAGCCTTCCAACCTCGTGAGCGCGATCACCGACAATCGTGATCTCGTTACCCCGAACACGGATCTGACAGCCGGGGTACGCGGCCTCCACCTGGCGGAGCAGTTCGTCCCGATGACCGACGAGCGGTGCCATGAGGTGACCGGCGGGCACCACCACCGTGACAGTCGACGTTGAGGTAGTCATTGGGGGTTTCGGCGGCTTCGCAACATGTATACCTCCACGGTAGCGGCCCCGGAACGACCTGCGGCGTAACCTCGGGGCATGGCCAGTAATACGGTTTCGGACATTTTCGACCCCTCTGCATGGCGCGAGGTCCCCGGTTTCGGCTTTCAGGACATCACGTACCACCGGGCCGTGGACCAAGGCACGGTCCGCATCGCGTTCAACCGGCCAGAGGTGCGCAATGCGTTCCGCCCAGGGACCGTTGACGAGCTGTATCGGGCCCTCGATCACGCCCGCATGAGTACCGACGTCGGGTGCGTGCTGTTGACCGGCAACGGGCCGTCCCCGCGTGACGGAGGTTGGGCGTTCTGCTCCGGCGGGGACCAACGGATCCGCGGCAAGGACGGCTACCGCTACGCCGAGGGCACCACATCGGAGACCATCGACCCGGCGCGCACCGGTCGCCTTCACATCCTCGAGGTGCAACGACTCATCCGCTTCATGCCCAAGGTGGTCATCTGTGTGGTCCCGGGTTGGGCCGCCGGCGGTGGGCATTCCCTGCACGTGGTGTGCGACCTCACGCTCGCCTCGAGGGAGCACGCCCGGTTCAAGCAGACCGATTCCGATGTCGCGTCGTTCGACGGTGGTTTCGGGTCCGCGTACCTCGCGCGTCAGGTCGGACAGAAGTTTGCCCGGGAGATCTTCTTCCTCGGTGACGAGTACACCGCCGAGGATGCGTACCGGATGGGCATGGTAAATGCGGTTGCCGACCACGCTGCGCTCGAGGCAACCGCGCTCGAGTGGGCCCGCAAGATCAACAGCAAGAGCCCCACGGCGCAACGGATGCTCAAGTTCGCGTTCAACCTCATCGACGACGGACTTGTCGGCCAGCAACTGTTCGCCGGCGAGGCGACCCGACTCGCCTACGGTACGGACGAAGCACAAGAGGGACGCGATTCCTTCCTCGAGAAGCGTGACCCGGACTGGTCCGCTTACCCGTATCACTTCTGACCGGCGACAGGCGGTAACGATCGTGGACGAACGGGATCCGGTAACCCCGGGAGGTATACGCGTCGACCCCGCGTCGCTGTCGTGGCGGTTCACGCGATCGTCGGGGCCGGGAGGTCAACACGTCAACACCACCTCGAGCCGCGTGGAGCTCCGCTGCAACCTCGAACTCGCGGGGCTTCCGGCTGCGCTGTTCGAGCGGATCTCCGCTGCCATCAGGGAGACCGAGGTACGTGTCGTCTGCAGCACCGAGCGATCGCAGATGCGCAATCGACGGTTGGCACTCGAGCGGCTGGCGGTTCGCCTCGATGACGCAGCAGAGATTCCCGTCGAGCGGCGGGCGTCACGTCCGAGTCGGGGGCAGCGACAGGCTCGCCTCAACGACAAGAAACACCGTGCCACCCGCAAGGCGGACCGCAAATGGCGACCCTCCGGGGACTGAGCGGCCCCGACGCCCAACCGAATGACACACTGTGAACGCATTCCCGCCCGGCCAGAAAGGCTCGTCATGAGCACCCTTGGTTCCGCTTGTTCCGGACCCCCCATCGGTGCGAACCATTGTCTCCGTGTGCGATGAGAGCCTGATGCTCGAGCACCTGAGCCATGGCTCCACAAGCGTCGTGGTCGGCGACGGCGACGGCTCCCCGCGCGTGTACTACTGGGGGCCCGCACTTCCTGCTTCGACCGACCTCGACGCGATAGTCGCTGCGCTCGATCGGGGGCGGGCACACGGGTCGATGGACCGTGAGGGTCCGCTCACGCTCGTGCCTGAGCATGCGCGGGGATTCCCCGGTGTGCCGGGCATTCTCGGGGCCCGCCGGGACGGTTCTGCGTGGGCGCCGCGCTTCGAGTTGTCGGAGTTCGTCCGGGTCGACGACGTCTTGCGATGCACTTCCGTCGACCCGGTAGGCGGCCTGTGCATTCGCTCCACCATCGCGCTCGGTGACGCGCTCCGCGTCTCGGTCGAGGTCGAGAACACCGCAACGACCGTCTATGAGGTCCAGGCACTCGCCGTCACGCTCCCGCTGCCCGCACACGCAGTCGAACTGCTCGCCTTCGACGGTCGCTGGGCCAAGGAGATGCAGCCAACCCGAACCAACTGGAGCCGAGGAGCCGTCGTCTCGGAGAACAGGCGGGGGCGCACCTCGCACGACCGTCCCCCGTTCGTCCTCGCCGGGTCGGCTGGGTTCGGCGAGTGGAGTGGCGAGGTGTGGGGAGCGCACCTCGCGTGGAGCGGCAACAGCAAGGTGCTCGCCGAGGTGCTCGCCGACGGACGGCGCTACCTCCAGCTCGGCGAGCTGCTCCACCCCGGCGAGGTGGTGCTTGAGCCCGGCGAGCGTTATCGAACCCCGGAAGTCATCGCCGTTCACTCACCTTCGGGCATGGCAGCTGCATCCTGGGCCTACCACCGAACCGTCAGGGCGGCGGCACGGCCGACGTCGGTCGAGCGAGCCGTGCTCATCAATACCTGGGAGGCCGTCTACTTCGATCACGAGAACGCGCGACTCACGCGCCTTGCGGAACTCGCAGCGGGATGTGGGGTGGAATTGTTCGTCCTCGATGACGGGTGGTTCTCGTCACGGCGCAGCGACCGATCCGGTCTGGGCGACTGGTGGGTCTCACCCGATGCGTACCCCGAGGGACTGGGGCCCTTGATCGCGCGCGTCCGGTCGCTGGGCATGAGGTTCGGCATCTGGGTGGAGCCCGAGATGGCGAACCCCGATTCCGATCTCGTGCGACAGCATCCCGATTGGGTTCTCGGTACCCGGGGATATGAAACCCCGCTCGGCCGGAATCAGGTCGTGGTGGACCTCACCAACCCGGAGGCATTCGAGCACGTGCTGTCCGCGCTCGATCGCCTCCTGAGCGCGCACGACATCACGTACCTGAAGTGGGACATGAACAGGGACCTTGTGCAAGGCTCGAGCGCGTCGGGGCGATCCGGCGCCCATGACCAGACGCTTGCGGTCTACGCGCTTCTTGACGAGGTCCGACGTCGCCACCCCGGGGTCGATGTCGAGGGATGCTCGTCCGGCGGCGGCCGGGTAGACCTCGGGATGCTTGCGCGAACCGAGCGCGTGTGGGCCTCCGACTGCAACGATCCACTCGAGCGCCAGACCATCCAGCGCAGTCTTTCGCTCGTTCTGCCCGCCGAGTTCATCGGGTCGCACATCGGCCCACCGCGTGCGCACACCACCGGGCGGCGGCACTCGCTCGCGTTCCGCTGCGCAACCGCGCTGTTCGGCCACCTCGGGGTGGAATGGAACCTTCTCGATGCGTCCGAACAGGACCTCGCCGGGCTCAAGCACGCGATCGCGCTCCACAAGCGGTTCCGTCCGCTGCTCCACGGCGGGGATACCGTCCGTCTCGAGCACCCGGGTGAGGCTCTCCTGCTCCACGGGGTCTACGCAACGGACCGCAGCGAGGCGCTGCTGTGCGTTGTCCAGATGGATACCTCGGTGGCCATGCCGGGCACACCGATCCGCCTACCCGGCCTCCCCGCCCAAGGCCGCTACCGCATCTCGGTGGTACCGATTACCGGCAGCGACGCGGTTGTCGGGCCGGCCGTCTCCCAGCCGGGATGGATCACGGACGGAATCACCCTGTCGGGGGCCCAGCTCGCCTCACACGGGCTCCAGCCACCGATCCTCCACCCGGAGCAAGCGCTCCTCGTTCATCTTGCCAAGGGCAGTTCGACCGTCAGACCGTGAAGGTCGCCCCGCCGAAGTGCTCCAGCCACGTGAACGTCTCGACTGGCTCCCGGCTCAGCTTCTTCGGCAGCCTCACGGGCCACCCCACGAGCACGAGTGCGGCGAGGGCCCAACCGTCCGGAGCGCGAACCAGTGCCCGGACGGCCGCCTCCTCCTCCGACAGGAGTGTGGTGATCCTCGTTCCGAGACCCTCTGCCCGCGCTGCGAGCTGAACGTTCTGGATGAACGGGAACACCGAGCCGCCGGCTACGACGCTCGGCCTCCCGGCCGCGCTGTCCGTCACCGCAACAACCGACATGTCCAGCCACACCACAAGGTGAACCGGAACCTCGTCCATCGACTCGGCCATCCGGGTGGCGTCGGCAACGCGACGCTTCCGGTCCTCGCTCATGGTCTCATCGGTGCCGTAGTGCTCGTTGACGTACCGCAACCACGGCGCCAGGTACAGGTCACGCAGCGCCCGCTTGGTGTTCGCGTCCCGCACCACAGCGACACGCCACCCCTGCCGGTTGCCTCCGCTCGGCGCGAAGCGTGCGCTGTCGAGAACGCGGTGTAGCACCGCGTCCTCGACCGGCAGGTCCAGATACTCCCGGCAGCCCGGCAGGTTCCGCATCGCTGCAACCAGGTCCGGCTCGGCCAGCCCAGCGGCTGTTGCAGGCGCCGGATTGCGATCAGACATTCAGGTAATTCAGCTTCGCCCCGGCGCACTTCCAGGGCATCTTCAGCAGCTTGCCCGTGCCGGAAACCGTGATGTACGCGGTTTTGAGGTCCGGGCCGCCGAAGCAGACGTTGGTGGTGAGAATGTCGCCCGTGGGGAAGAAGTCGACCAGTTCACCCTCGGGGGAGATCACCGAGATCCCTCCATTGACAAGAGTTGCGACGCACACGTTGCCGTCAGCGTCGACAGCAAGCGAGTCCAGCAGCTGGAAGCCCGGGAACCCGTACAGGCACTGCCACGTGTCAACCATGCCCGCCTCTGCAAGCTGACCGGGACCCTCGACGCGGCGGCGCATGATGCGACCCGTCCACGTCTCGGCCCAGTACAGAATCTTGCCGTCGGGGGACAACCCAATGCCGTTCGGCTCGTGTGCCGGGAAGACCACTTCTTTGATCATCGATCCGTCGGCCTTGGCGTAGTAAATGCCGGTCAGGGTTGCGGTGCGCTCGTGGGAATATCCGTGATCGGTGAAGTAAAAGCCGCCCTCGGTATCGAAGACGAGGTCGTTCGGCGCCGCGAGGCGGATGCCGTCGCAATGCGTGTACAGCGTCGTCACTTTGCCGGTGTTGATGTCCACAGTGTCAATGCTGCCGCCGCGGTACCGGTCCGGGCCCGAGCCCGCCGGGAAGGTCAGGCCGTCCATGTCCACGGGGAAGAAACGTGCCCCGTTGTTGCAGATGTACACGAGCCCACCCGGGCCGACAGCCGCACCGTTGGGTCCGCCGGGAACCTCCGCGATCACCTGCTTGGTGCCGTCGGGAAGCACCCGGGTGAGGCTGGGACGAAACATTTCGACCAGGATCACCGAGCCGTCGGGCATGGCGATCGGGCCTTCGGGGAACGCAAGGCCAGCGGTGACTTCGGTGAGTTGTGCCATCAGGATTCCTCCGTACAGGGCCCCCGAACCCCGTGCCGGAGGCGACGCCCGAAGTTACCGCAGGGTCACCCAACGGAAAAGAGGCAGGCAAGAAACCCTGTCGCGGCCGACCGATCGCTCGGCCTTTCTTCGCGCGCCCAACCGTGTGTAGTGTGCCATCCGACACTTGCTCGTTCCTGCGAGCTCCGCATCACGCAAGGGAGACGGTCATGGCCCAAGAGCCCGATCTCAAGGTACTTCTGAAGAATTCCCCCAAGAACTGGGGCAAGTGGGGTCCCGACGACGAAGTCGGATCGCTCAACTATCTGACACCGGAAGTGGTCGTCAAGGCCGCCGGCAGCATCAAGTCCGGCAAGGTCTTCACCCTGCAGGTGAAGATGGCCAACCCCGAGGGTGACCCGGTGTGGCCCGGCCGTCAGGGCGCAACCCGGATCAACGTCATGGACGCTGGCCACTACCACGCCGGTAAGGGACCCGTATTTGCCGGCGGCGCAGAGTACGCCGACGACTACATGACCCTGTTCCTCCAGGGTTCCACCCAGTACGACGCCCTCGGGCACGTGTGGTACGACCACCAGATCTGGAACGGTTACGACTCCAAGACCACCATCGGTGGCCTCTCCAAGGCATCGATCCTGCCGATCGCCGAAAAGGGTGTCGTCGGCCGGGGAATCCTGCTCGATATTGCCCGTTTCCGGGGCAAGGAAGTGTTGGACGTCGCCGAGACCTTCACCCACGAGGACCTCATGGCCTGCGCCAAGGCTCAGGGTTGTGAGATCCAGAAGCGTGACATCCTCATCGTCCGCACCGGTTGGATCGCCAAGTTCTACAAGGTGAGCCGCGAGGAGTTCTACGGCAACTTCGTGGAACCGGGCCTCACGCACAGTGATGCCCTCGTCAACTGGTTCGCCGACATGGAGATCCCGAACCTGGTCACCGACACGATCGCCAACGAGGTCACCGTCGACCCGGTATCCGGCGTCGTCCTGCCGCTCCACAACGCGCTCATGCGCAACCTCGGCGTCACCCTCACCGAGATCGCTTGGCTCGACGACCTGGCTGCCGACTGCGCCGAGGACGGCCAGTACACCTTCCTGTACGCCGCCGCCCCGCTCAAGGTGGTCGCCGGAACTGGTGCCCCGGTGAACCCGATCGTCATCAAGTAGCGACTAGCATTAATGCGCCGATCAGGAATGTCTGGTCGGCGAAGAATCCCTGCCGGATGTCGTGACACCAGGCAGGTTCCGGACACCTGTGACTTTTGTGACATTTGTCCAACACTGTGGGAGAAACTCAACCCCCACAGGCAAGTGAATTACCATCAAAGCGCTTGATCGCCCGATCGAGCCGGGTCCCGAACCATCGGGGCTTCATCCAAACAATCAGGGGGATACATGAATCAGACGCGTAAGAAGCGTTTGGCCGGTGTTGTCGCCGTGACCACCGCTGCAGCACTTGTTGCTGGTGCTTGTGGAGCCAAGAAGGAAACTTCTGAGCCCACCACCACCGCTGCTGTAACGGAGACCACGGCCGCAGGCACCGAGACCACTGCAGCAACGGAAACCACCGCTGCAAACACCGACACCACTGCAGCCCCGGCTGCAAACGACCTCGCCGGCATCCTCGGCTGGGACAACTCGCTGGCTGGCGTGAAGTGCAACTTCGGCTCGGTTCTCGCACTGACGGGCCCCGGCTCGTTCTACGGCAAGACCATGAGCCGCGGTATCGACCTCGCCATCGAGCTCATCAAGGAAGCTGGCGGCCCCGAGTTCTCCGTCGAGTACTGGGACCACAAGTCGGGCGACCCGGCTGCCGGCGTCACCGCAATGACCGAGATGGTTGCCAAGGGCATCAGCGTGAAGCTCGCTTCGTACGTTGACGACCTCGGTGCGATGCTCGGCGACACTGCCAAGAACCACGTGTTCACCCTCGACGGTGGCGGCGGAACCTCGATCTTCGGTCAGGGACAGCCGTTCTTCTGGGGCACCCGTGCAATCACCCCGAACGACACCCTCCCGGGCGTGTTCGAGTGGTTCAAGCAGACGTACCCGGACAAGAAGACCGTCGGTCTCATTGGCTGGGATCTCGGTGGCACCATCAACGACATCATCAAGAAGGACGTTCTCGCCAAGATCGAGAAGGCCGGACTGACGTTCAACGGGCTCTACGAGCTCACCGCTGTCGGTGCAAGTGACTACTCGCAGTCGATCACCAAGATCAAGGCCAACGAGCCTGAGCTTCTGATCGCTGGCATCTACGGTCAGGATCCGGGTTCGTTCGCGAACCAGGCTGCTACGGCTGGCATCAAGGCCCTCATCATGGGCTCTGAGTTCACCCCGGACGGCGTCAACGCATCGAAGGGCACGTACGACCAGAACGGCTGGACGTTCGCGTACGACTACTTCGACGCTGGCTCGGCCGACCTGAACCCGTTGGCGAAGTTGTTCGTCGAGAAGTTCACCGCCAAGAACGGTGAGGCACCGGACTTCTACGCCGCGAACTTCTTCGAGAACACGGTTCGCCTGTGGGAGCTCATGGCAGAAGCGAAGAAGTCGGGCATCGCCGACGACAAGCTCTGCAATGGTGACACCCTCGAAGCGGCAATGGAAGCAGACCCGACGCTCGTGAGCCTCTACGGTGGTACCCCCACCGAGGTCGGCACCAGCACGCACGACCTGACGACGCACTCCGTCGTCAAGCGTCCGATGGGTGCCTTCACGTACAAGGACGGCAAGGTTACGCCGCTTGCTTACTTCGGCATCGACGGTGTCGACTTCAAGATGGTCGGCTGAGGCCCTCCTTCCTGAAGTAGTCCGCAGTTTGTAGTTCAAGGGCGGGCCGGAAGGCTTCCGGCTCGCCCTTGGCATATCTCGAGTTATCGCGCCTGTGGGGGGCGCTTCTTCCGAAAGGAATTCCACTTCATGTTTGCCGTGACTATCGGGCGGGAGATCTTTGCTCAGCTCACCGCTAACGGCCTGTTCAGAGGGACCTCATACGGATTGCTCGGAGCCGGCTTTGCGCTGATTCTGGGCGTGACGGGTCGGTTTCACTTTGCGTACGGCCTCACGTACACGCTTGCTGCGTACTTTGCGTTCACGCTTCACGCCCGCGGGACCTGGGCGGGGCCGTTCTCCAACGGCATCCCCTTCATCATCGCCGGAATCATCGGCATCCTCGCTTCCTCGGTGGTCGGTGTAGGGATCGAAAGATTCATCTACAGACCGATCGCCAAACGCGCCGGGGCCACTGCCCTGCTCGCGATCTTTATCGCTGCTCTTGGTCTCGGCATCGCCGGCCAGAGCCTCATCTCGCTGCTCTGGGGCCAGCAGAGCGTCGGCTTCTACGACCGCGGCAACCACCTCACCAAGGTGGGCTGGAGGCTTTGGAAGGTGACCTTCGAGAACCTTGACGTCATCCAGTCGATCACCTCAATCACCCTGATCATCGTGTTCAGCCTGATCCTGCGCTTCACCCCGCTCGGCCGCCAGATGCGAGCGACCCGCGTGAACCCCGATCTCGCCACGATCATCGGTATCAACTCCAAGCGGATCTATCTGACGTGCTTCTTCATCGGCACGCTGTTCTGCGCAGTGTCTGCCTTCTGGTACGGCCTGCAGTACACGGTGAACCCCGACATGGGAGCACGCCCGGTCATCACAGCCTTCGTGGTGGCGTTCCTCGCCGGAACCGCCAGTTCCCCCATCCGTATCTTCCTCACCGGAGTTGCGCTCGCCCTGCTCGAGCAGTGGCTGTCGATGTTCATCTCCACACAGTGGACACAGACTGCTGTGTTCGTCGTACTCTTCGTCTACCTGATCTCCAAGTCAATGTCTGGAACTATTCTCGGACGTCAGGTCAAGTCCATCGTTACGTTCCAGTGGGCGAGGAGCTGACCCATGCAGATTTGGCTGAACTACCTCGATCAGATCCTGATCATGACCACGTTGGGTCTCTCGCTCAACGTGCTGCTCGGTTACACCGGGCAGGTCTCGGTCGCCAGCGCCGCATTCGGTGCTATCGGTGGCTACACCATGGGTTACCTGGTCACGAAGAACAGCGTCAACATCATCTGGACCCTGTTACTGAGCCTGGCGCTCGCCTTGATCGTGGGCGCGTTGATTGCCCTCGTGGCAATGCGCCTCAGCGTGGAGTACCTGATCCTGTTGACCCTTGCCTTCGGCAACGTCTTGATCGGCGTGGCCAGTGCCACGCCGGCTCTCGGCAGCACCTACGGCATCATCAAGATCAACTCCGAGCCGCACGAATTGAACTTCTTCGGTTGGACAATGGCTCGTCCGGTCGACTGGCTGTTGCCGCTCTTCGTCGTGCTCCTCATCACGTTCTTCATTTGCTGGCGCATGGGCGAGTCGGCCTACGGCCGCACCCTGAAGGGCATCCGTGAGGATCCGGTGGCCACGCGCTCGATGGGCAAGAACACCTTCAAGATCCAGATCATGGTTTTCGCCATCACGTCGGCGCTCACCGCTGTCGCTGGCGCGATGAACGCCGGTTGGCTCGGCGTGTCGACACCCAGCGTGTGGGGGTTCAACTTCTCCCTCACCGTCGTGGCCATCGTCATCTTCGGCGGCATGGCAAACCTCAAGGGCACGCTGATCGGCGGCTTCATCCTCACGGCGCTTGACCCGTTCCTGCGTCGTGTCATCAAGATGGATCCCGCCAAAGCGTTCTTGGTCCAGATCCTCATTTACGGCGTGCTGCTGGTGGTACTCGTGATGGTCCGTCCGGCGGGCCTCATGCCTGAGGGTCGCACCGTCTCGTCGTTCTTCCGCCGCAAGGACAAGTCAGGCCGGACCGAGATGATTGCTCGGACAGCGTCGACAGCCGAACCTGTCTTCGCCACCCGCAAGAGCGAGGGCGCAGCCGACCAGGCCACGCGTCACGCCAAGTGGGAGCAGGCCGAGGTCGTGCTCGAGGCCAAGGGCATCTCGAAATCCTTCGGCGGCATCGTCGCTGCGGCAGACCTCGACTTCGTGCTGAAGAAAGGCACCATCACCGCCCTTGTCGGCCCGAACGGTGCCGGTAAGACCACCGTGTTCAACCTGCTCACTGGCAACATCCCTCCCGACTCGGGAAGCGTCACCCTTCGGGGCAAGAACATCACCGGGCGCTCGCTCGACGCCGCTGCCCGACAGGGACTCGTGCGTTCGTTCCAGGACGTTCGACTGTTCCAACGGCTCACCTGCCTTGAGAACGTCGTGTTCGGCGTCCAGAACCAGGCGGGTGAGAAACTGAGCACTCTGTTTGGCCGTCCCGGTCTCGTGAAGGCCAACGACAAGGCTTCCTACGAAAAGGCTATGGAATGGCTCACGTTCGTGGGCATGCAGGACTTCGCAAACGTTCCTGCCGGTGCGCTCTCCTACGGCCAGACGAAGCTCATCTCCTTGGCACGTGTACTGAGCACCGAAGCCGAGGTGGTGCTCCTCGACGAGCCCGCTTCCGGTATCGACACCAAGTGGGTCGACAACATGCTCGACCTCGTGCTCGCCATCGCGGCTCAGGGCCGCACGGTTGCAATCGTGGAGCACAACCTCCGCGTGGTGACCGAACTGGCAGACCACGCCTACTTCATGGAACTCGGCCGGATCACGGCTGAGGGAACCATTGACGACCTAACCAACTCGCCCCGCCTGGCGGCGGCTTACTTCGGGACGGTATGACATGGCTGAGAACCTGCTCCGCACAGAGAACCTGCAGGCCGGCTACGGCAAGAAGCAGGTGGTGTTCGACCTGAACATCCGCATCGACAAAGCAGAGATCGTTGCCATCTTTGGCCACAACGGCAGCGGCAAGTCCACCTCAATGAAGACCCTCCTCGGCGTTCTTCCCCCGCTCGGCGGGTCGATCTTCTACGAGGACAAGGACAACACCAAGGCGTCGAGCCGTCAGAACGTCCGCAACGGGATGGCCCTCATCCCATCCGAGCGTTTCGTGTTCCAGGACCTCACTGTCACCGACAACCTCCTGCTGGGCGGCGCGAACGACCAAAACGCCGACCGCCGCGCAAAGCGAATGGAACTCGTCTACGAGATGTTCCCCATCCTCAAAGAGCGCAGTGCTCAGCTCGCCGGCACCATGTCCGGCGGCCAGCAGCGGATGGTGAGCCTCGGTATTGCTCTGATGAGCAACCCGAAGTTGCTGATCCTCGACGAGCCCTCGCTCGGCCTCGCGCCAAGCGTCGTCGAGCAGATCTTTAGCGTCGTGCGCAAGCTCATGCAGGACACCGGCCTGTCGGTGCTCCTCCTCGAGCAGAACGTGGGCGCAGCGCTCAAGGTCAGCGACCGGGGTTACGTGATGCGCTCCGGTCGGGTGGTTCTCGAGGAGAACGCCGAACAGATGCGTGCCCGCGACTCGTACTGGGACTTCTTCTGATGCCCGGCCTCAATCGCGAAGACGTAGAGGGATTCCTCTCCGAGCCGGGCCACATGCTGAGACTCGCCACGCTCGACGCGGACGGGATGCCGCGCAACGTCCCGATCTGGTACGTCTACGACGAGGGCATGATCAAATTCACCCCCCGGGCGCGCTCGGTCTTCCTCGACAACCTCCTGCGTGACCCTCGTTGCGCAATGACGATTGACGAGGACCCGCTCCCCTACCGCAAGGTTGCCCTCCAGGGTCGGGTTCAGTTGCTCTACCCGATCGGCCGTGACGACGAGTGGCGAGACCTCTACCGGACGATCGCCAAGCGGTACATCGACGACGAGGCAGCGGATGCCTACGTCGAGAACACGATCGACCAGCCTCGTGCGCTGCTCGGACTCCCCGTCTACGGAGAGGGAACCAAGCGGGTCACCTGGCGGATGCCGGTTGGCGATGAGGACCCGACAGGCATCTGGCACCGTCGGTATTACCTCGACAACACGATCATGGCGAACCTCGCGGACAAGCCCGAGGGGTGAGTCAACGGCAATAGCGCCGGAGAATTGAAAGGGGCCCCGCCTTGCGGCGGGGCCCCTTCGCACTCTGTCGTTTGCACTCTGTCGATGGGTCAGCCGCGGAGCTGCTCGCCCCACACTGTCTCCTTGCGGAGGATGGGCTTGAGCACCTTGCCGCCTGCATTGCGCGGGAGGGGTTCCTTGCGGAAGGTGATGTACTGCGGCACCTTGAAGTCCGCAATGAGCGTCTTGCAGAACGCCCGGATGTCCTTGGGGTCTGGGTTGGAGCCGGGCTGGGGCACGATGATCGCCCCGACCTTCTCCCCCATCATCTCGTCGGGCACCCCAACGACGGCTACCTCGAACACGTCGGGATGCTGCACGATCGCGCCCTCGACCTCTACGCAATACACGTTCTCGCCGCCGCGGTTCACCATGTCCTTCTTGCGGTCGACGATCTGGCAGAACCCGTCGTCGTCGAGCTTCGCGAGGTCCCCGGTGTGGAGCCAACCGTTCACGAACGTCTCGGCCGTCTGCTCGGGCTTGTTCCAATAGCCAGCCACGATGTTTTGCCCACGAATGAGCAGCTCACCGACACCAGTGTCGGGATCTACCTCGAACAGGTCGAGCTCGATGACCGGTGCGGCCAAGCCGACGGTCTCGGGCCGGGTGTCGCAGTACTCGTGCGGGAGGAACGTGGACACCGAGGCCGTCTCGGTGAGGCCGAAGCCGTTACCGAGGCGTGCGTTGGGCCATGCGGCTGCGATCTTTCCGACGACGTCAGCAGCCGTGGGGGCACCGCCGTAGGTGAGCACTCGGACGCCGCTCATGTCGAAGTCCTTGAAGTTCGGCTGGTTCATCGCCAACCAGTAGATGGCGGGCACCGACACGCACACGTTGATGCGCGCCTCCACGATGGTCTTGAGGAACAGCTGCACGTCGAAGGCCGGCATGATGACCGCCGTGCCGCCCTTCATGACGGCGATGAGCAACTGGCTGTTGCAACCGGTGACGTGGAACATCGGCACCGAGATCAGGTTGCGCATCCGCATCCCGTCGGGAAGCCTCATCACACGGTTCACCGTCTCGCAGTTGGCGAGGAAATTCTCGTGGGTGGTCATGGCGCCCTTGGGGAAGCCAGTGGTGCCGCTCGTATAGAAGATGGCCCCGAGGTCCTTGCCACCACGATCCCGATGAACGGTCGGTTCAGCATCCGGCAGTGCCTTGTCGGCGGTGAAGATGTACTTCGCACCGGAGTCGGTGACCACGTAGTCCACCTCGGCCTCGCTGAAGCGGGTGTTCACCGGCACGACGACACCGCCCGCCATGAGTACCCCGTAGAACGCGTACGCCCAGTTGTTCCCGTTCGGGAGGTTGATGGCGACGCGTTCGCCGGGGGCGATACCGATCGCCGCCAGGCCGCCGGCCACGCGGGACGAGCGGTCCCAGAACTGTTGGTACGTCACCCGCTCGCCGCCGAGTTCGTAGAGCGCCTCCTCGGAGCCGTAGGCCCCGACCGTGTTCTCGAACTGCTCGACGAGCGATTTCGGGAGATTGTCGTAGCCAAGCGTCCCGTCGGGGCGACGTACGACGTGCGCCATGTCGTACGGCAGGAGCTTGGGCGTGCGGCCCTCTTTGACGATCATGGGATTCCCCTTGCACTTCGGGCGCCGGGGAGCCCCGCCGCCGCATTGACGCCACCCATGCTAGTTGCCATGCTTTTGACCGGGAGACGCGGCGACTGCGCTTGCTGCACCCGGGAGGATCCGTCATGTTGATCGCTGACATCGTGCGCTGGCACGGCAACAAGACTCCGTCCAAGGAAGCCATCAGGTGGGCAGACCAATCGATGACGTTCGGCGAGTTGCTCGAGCGGGTCAACCGGGTGGCCAATGCCATGTCGCGGATCGGCAAGGTCGGAGATCGTGTCGGCATCCTCGCCGAGAACCTCCCCGAGTACGTCGAGTGCTACTACGGGGTTCCCGACGCCGGCATGGCGCTCAACTTCCTCAACTACCGCCTCCACGCCAAGGAATGGACCTGGATCCTCAACAACGCCGAGGCGAACATCCTCGTGGTCCAGGAGAAGTTCCTCGAGACCATCGAGCCGTACCTGGCGGACATCCCCACGCTGCAGCACGTCGTCGTGATCGGAAGCGGCCACGAGAAGTACCCGTCCTACGAGGACGTGGTCGGAGCCGCAAGTCCGGAACGGGTCGACCGCAACGTGGACGAGGACTCGACCGCATGGCTCCTCTACACGAGCGGCACCACGGGTTTCCCCAAAGGCGCCATGATCACCCACCGCAACCTGATGATCTCGGTCGTGAGTTCGGTGATCGAGACCGAGACGAAGCCCGGGGACATCAACCTTCTGGCGTTCCCGCTCTGCCATGTGGCCGGCTTCATCGTTCCGATCACCCATTTCCGTGGCGGCACCATCGTGCTGTGCCCGATGTTCGAGCCGGAACTCTGGATGCAACTTGTCAACGAGCACAGGATCACCATCACGGCGCTCGCGCCGACGATGTTCAACTTCATCCTGCAGCACCCCAAGGTAAACGACTATGACCTCAGCACCCTTCGCACCATCGGGTACGGCGCCGCCGCCATGCCGGTCGAGGTGCTTCGCAGGGCCATCGCCCGTTTCGGTCCGGTGGTGGCGTCCGGCTTCGGCATGACCGAACTGGGTGGCAACGTGCTCGTCTTCCCGAAATCCGATCACGTGCGTGCCATCAACGGCGAGGAACATCTGCTGCTGTCGTGTGGCAAGCCGATGGCGATGGCCGAGGTGAAAGTTGTCGACGAGAACATGAACGAGTGTCCCCCCGGTGTGGTCGGTGAGATCATCGTTCGAGGTGAGCAGACACTCAAGGGCTACTTCCGCAACGAGGAAGGCACGAAGAAGGCGTACGAGGGCGGATGGTTCCACACCGGAGACATGGCGAGGCGCGATGAAGAAGGCTTTTTCTACATCGTCGACCGCATGAAGGACATGATCCTCACCGGCGGTGAGAACGTCTACAGCCGAGAGGTCGAAGAGGTGCTTTACACCCACCCTGCCGTTTCTGAGGCAGCGATCATCGGTCTACCGGATCCCGTCTGGGGAGAGAGCGTCACCGCCGTGATCGTCCTCAAGCCCGGGACGACCGCCACCGAGGCCGAGATCATCGACGCGGTGAAGGATCGACTCGCCGGTTACAAGAAGCCCAAGCGCGTGTTCTTCATCGACGAGATGCCCAAGACCGTCAGCGGCAAACTCATCAAGAAGGACCTCCGCGAACGCTTCCGTGCTGATGCTCGGCCATAGCCTCCGCTCCGCTTTGACACACCCGTAGGCGCCAAGCAAGATCTCCAATGGCTTGCGCGGCTGGTATGTCCGTGCCTGAAGGAGGATTCCCATGCTGATCGGTGACGTCGTCCGCTGGCACGGACACAAGACCCCTGGGAAAGAAGCAATCCGCTGGGACGACCGATCAATGACCTATGGCGAGCTGCTTGCGCGCGTGAACCGGGTCTCCAACGCCATGGCGAACCTCGGCAAGGCCGGCGACCGGGTCGGCATCCTCGCCGAGAACCTGACCGAGTACGTGGAGTGTTATTACGGCGTGCCCGATGCCGGCATGGCGCTCAACTTCCTCAACTACCGCCTGCACCCCAAGGAGTGGGCCTGGATCCTCAACAACGCCGAGGCGAACATCCTGGTGGTGCAGGAGAAGTTCCTCGAGGCCATCGAGCCCCACCTCGCCGGGTGCGAGACGCTCAAGCACGTCATCGTGATCGGCAAGGGCACCGAGAAGTACCCCTCGTACGAGGACGTCGTGGGTGCAGCGAGCCCGGACTACGTCGACCGCAACGTCGACGAGGACTCCACGGCCTGGCTGCTGTACACCAGCGGCACCACCGGCTTCCCCAAGGGCGCGATGCTCACCCACCGCAACCTCATGGTGGCGGCGCTGAACTCGGTTATCGAGTACTCGTACGGCAACTTCGAGCGCAACCTCGTGGCCTTCCCGCTGTGCCATGTGTCCGGCTATTCGGTCACCTGCACGTTCTTCCGGGGCGGGATGATCGTTCTCTGCCCGATGTTCGAGCCCGAGCTGTGGATGCAGCTCGTGGAGACGCACCGCATCACCACGACAGCAATGGCTCCCACCATGCTCAACTTCATCCTGCAGCACGCCAATCTGGAGAAGTACGACCTCTCGTCGCTGACCGGGATCGGCTACGGCGCTGCCGCGATGCCCGTCGAGGTACTGCGCACGGCGATCAAGAAGTTCGGCCCCATCGTGTTCTCCGGCTTCGGCATGACCGAGCTGGGCGGCAATGTGCTCACCTTCCCGAAGTCCGATCACGAACGCGCCACCAAGGGCGAGGACCACCTTCTCCTGTCCTGCGGCAAGCCGATGGTGATGGCCGAGGTGAAAGTTGTCGACGAGAACATGGTCGAGTGCCCGCCCGGTGTCGTCGGTGAGATCATCGTACGAGGTGAGCAGACGCTGCTTGGGTACTTCCGCAACGAGGAAGGCACCAAGAAGTCGCACACCGACGGCTGGTTCCACTCGGGCGACATGGCCAAGCGGGATGAAGAAGGCTTCTTCTACATCGTCGACCGCATGAAGGACATGATCCTCACCGGCGGCGAGAACGTGTACAGCCGCGAGGTCGAGGAAGTGATCTACACGCACCCCGCCGTCTCCGAGGCAGCAGTCATTGGCCTGCCCGACCCGACGTGGGGCGAGAACGTCTGTGCCGTTATCGTGCTCAAGCCCGGCATGACCGCGACCGAGTCCGACATCATCATGGCCGTACGCGACCGTCTTGCCGGCTACAAGAAGCCCAAGCGCGTGTTCTTCATCGACGAGATGCCCAAGACCGTCAGCGGCAAGCTGATCAAGAAGGACCTCCGGGAGCGTTTCAAGGACGCCTAGGGGCGTTGAGGCATTCCTAGCGGCCGTCCATCGGCCGGTGCTGGGTGAGATAGAAGGCCTGTTCGCGCCACGGGGTACCCGCCATGATGCCACCGTCCACCAACTGTGCCGTTCCCGTAATCCACTCGGAATCCGAGGACGCGAAGAAGAGCGCGAGGGCCGCAACATCGTCGCCCTCACCGGCGCGGGCCAGCGGCTGCTTCGCCGCCGTGCGTTGACGGGACTTCTCAACACGCGCTTGGGTTTTTTCTTCCCCATCGGCAGCGAGGCGCACACCACCGGCGAGCGGCGTGGCGATGTATCCCGGACAGACCGCGTTGACGCGAATACCCCATTCAGCGAGTTCGAGCGCGGCGGTCTTGGTGAGCATCACCACACCGGCCTTGGCAACCGAATACAGATGGTTTCCGACTCCGGCAGTGAAGGCACACATCGACGCCGTGGAGATGATCGACCCGGAGCGCTGTTGCTTCATGATCGGCGATGCGTGTTTGATGCCGAAGAACACGCTCTTCAGCAGAACGTCCATCGTGGTGTCGTACTCGTCACTCGAGGTCTCGTCGAGCGGCCCGCTCGCTCCCCCGAACCCTGCGTTGTTGAACAGCACGTCGAGCCTGCCCCAAGTGTCCACGGCGGTCCCGATTGCCGCAGCCACATCGTTCTCCAACGCCACATTGGTATGCCGGAACACGGCATGCGGTCCGAGCTCTGCTGCCAGAGCCTCGCCGGGTGCATCCTGAATGTCGCAGATGACAACCTTGGCGCCCTCAGCGACAAATCGACGGACGGTGGCCGCTCCGATCCCCGATGCACCGCCGGTCACTACTGACACCATTCCGTCAAGCCGTCCGCTCATAACAATCCCCCTTGTCCCCACCGATGTTAGAGCGCACGTCCGCAGCCAGCATCCTCGCTCGTGCGATGCCAATCCGGCAGGTGTTCGCGCGAGGACCTATCATTCCGCTATTCGAAAGGGACCACGATGCGAGTGAAGGCGCATACCGGGCGTGACCCTCGGCGCCTGATGTGCCCACCCCGCGCCGAGGGGTGCTGTCCCGAACCAGCCCTCCGTCTGAAAGCGTGACCATGACATCACCCGACCCGTTCGCTGATTACGACCTCTTCGATCCGGCGTTCATTGCAAACCCGTTCGCTGCGATGTCGGAGATCCGTGAATCGCAGTGTCCCGTAGCCCACAGCGACCGGTGGGGAGGTTCTTGGCTGCCCACCCGTTACGAGGACATCGTGGCGGTCGCGCAAGACCCCAGCCTCTTCAGTTCCCGCCAGATCTTCGTGGTGCCCCCGCCGCCCCGTGACGTGTCCGTCGGACCGTACGGCGCGCTGCGCACGCCTCCCATCACATCAGACCCACCTGCACACCACCAGCAGCGCCGCATCATCCTGCCGACATTCGCCCCGCACGCGATCGCAAAGTATGAACCGACGATCCGCGAGTTGTGCCACGCACTCATTGACGGTTTCGTCGACCGCGGCGAGGCAGACGCGGCGGAGGAGTACGCAAAGCAGATCCCGGTGCGCGTGATCGCCGGCGTGCTCGGGGTGCCGCTCGACATGGCCGACCAGTTCACCTCGTGGGTGCGCGGAGTCGTTGAGGTTGGGCTCGCCGACCCGAAGGTGCGGGTAGAGAACCAGACGAGGATCGGCGAGTTCTTCCGCGGTGAGATGCAGGACCGTCGGGCAATGCCGCGGGAGGACGACTTCATCACCGAACTCGTACAGACGAGACTCGATGGCGAGCTCGTGAGTGATGACTTCGTGCTCGGCGTGTGCAACCTCATGTTGCTCGCCGGTGTTGACACAACCTGGTCGGCGATCGGCTCGTCGCTGTGGCACTTGGCGCAATTCCCCGCTCAGCGTACGCAACTGCGGGAGCAGCCCGACCTCTGGTCAACGGCGATAGAGGAGTTGCTTCGCGTCTACGCCCCGGTCACCATGGCGCGTATGGTTCAGCGCGACAGCGAGTTCCAAGGGTGCCCGATGCAGCGCGGTGACCGGGTAATCCTGTCCTTCCCGGCCGCGAACCGGGACCCGCGCCAGTTCAGCCAACCCGACCAAGTGCAACTCGACCGAGAAGACAACCGGCACATCGCATTCGGTGCAGGCATTCATCGTTGCGCAGGCAGCAATCTTGCCCGGCTTGAGTTGCGGGTGGCGTTGCAGACGTGGTTGGAACGAATCCCCGAGTTCCAACTCATTGAGCCGACCTCGATCGGGTGGCTCGGCCCGCAGGTTCGCGGGCCGCGGAACTGCCCAGTTCGTTTCTGAGGCCGCCCCACGTGGGCTGTCACGTGCCCGCGGCACTGGACATGCCGCGGTTCACCCGTAGCTCGAGCACCGTCATGCAGGACCGCCTGTAGCCGACACACCAGCCCGACACCGACCGAGCAGGGGTTCGCTACTCATCAGCTGACGAAAACGGTTCGAGGGACCCCTCGTCGGGATCCCTCGAACAACGAACAGCCTGTTCACAAGCTGTTCGGTTGTAGAGGCGACGCTGGGAATCGAACCCAGGTACAGGGCTTTGCAGGCCCTTGCCTAAACCACTCGGCCACGTCGCCAACGGTGCTTACGCACCGGACCGCAAGTTTACCGGGAGGCATCTCCAGTCACTCTGACCCGACGGGCGCCCGAAAGCGGCCCTGTCCGTCGACGAGGCGGGCACCATGCGGGATGCCGACAGTTTCGGTTGGGTCGCCTGCTTGAATGCCCCGTTCGTCGAACACCACGCTGCCCGGCGATAAGCCGCGGAAACCCCGGTCGACGGTAACGACGAATGCGTTCGTACTAGCCGTGGTCTGCACCCACACACGTTGGGTTGGTTCAGGCGAGGTGGTGAACCCGGGACCACGCGAACGCCGCCCGATCCAAAGGATCGCGGAACGTGTCACGTACTCGCTGCGAACGCACCTCGAACGACAGCGGCACGTGGGGAACGGCCGACAGCAGCTCACCGATCGGAAGCTCGCCGTCGCCGGGCCACAGCCGGGCGTGGCGAGCCTCGTGGAGGAGTTCATCGCTCCCCTTCGGGGCTTGGCGCGGGGCATCACTTACCTGCAGGTACGGGAGCAGGGAGGGATCCAGCGAGTGCAGCACCTCGGGCGTCACCCCGGAACGTGCAAGGTGCAGATTGTCGACCAGTACTGCTCCATTGCTGCGCCCCGAATCACGGACCACGCCGAGCGCATCGCCGAGCGTGCCGATCGGGAAGGCGGGCAGGAACTCGTAGACGACGGTCAGACGGGGGTCCGCCGCGGCGGCAAGATCGCACGCGCGCCCGAATCGTTCCACCACGAGTGCCTGGTCTGCCACCCGTGCGGTGAACAGGATGAAGCGTGCCCCCAGCACCGCAGCAGCGTCCACCAGGCGTTCGCTCACGTCCGGTTCGAGCCCCACGATGATCGGTTCCACATCGAGTACGGCGATGCCGCTGTCTGCCAGCCGTCGCAGAACCTCGCGTTCGTGGGCCGCGGTCCACACCTCGTGATCGAACCAGACCCCGCAGGCCGGCCACCCGGCGGCCGCGGCAGCCGTGACCGAGTCGGGTACCGGAAGGTCTGCCATGACCCCTGCAGCGAGGGAGAGCAACCTCGTGCTCAAGGTCCGCCGCGCGCCTCGACGAGCAGGTGTTGGAAGTCCGTACGGCCATGGAGGTGCCCCAACAAGCGGTCGGTGGAAAGTCGGAGGTGATCCGGCTGATCCTGTACGGCTCGCCGCAGCCACATCATCGCGTCGTCGCCATTGCCCGTGCGGGCGAGACCCCCGGCCACGAGGTACAGCGTCTCCGCCTCGTGCGACACGTTGTACAGCAGGACCCCGAACGAGGCGATTTGGTCGGCCGAGCCGTAGGAGGCGAGCACACCGAGCAGCACGAGTGCACGCTCGTGATCGCCCACCTCGAGCGTCGGGGGCAGGAGGGGAACCAGTGTGGCGAGCTCGGGGCGCTCCTCGGGCGGCGGGAGCCACCAGCGTGGCCCGCCGACATCGGTTGCGTGGGCAACGAGCACCCGTGCCTCGGACTCGTGGCCCGCACGCATCTGCAGATGCGCCTGCAGCCACGGGGACGGTGCCCAGCCGGACGGGAAGGGCGCCAGCGTTCCCGGGAGCCAGCCCGTCCGCTCTGCCTGCACGACGGCGGGCGGGGCCGAGATCTCGACAACACTGCGGGGCACCGACGAGGGCTCCCGCACGTCCGCCCCTGGTGACGCTGGTGACGTTGGTGCCGCTCTCGACAGGCGCTGTAGCGCAAGGAAGCTGTTCAGGCCACAGAACACGATCAGCAGGAGCGGGAAGTCGAGTACGTGCCCTGGGAAGTGACGGATCTGCTCCCAGACAGCGCTCGGGAGCGACCGATAGAGCGCCGAGTACGGGGCGAGGCGTGCGCCCACCACCTCTCGCTCGACGAAGGAATACGGCGCCTCGATGCCAGACGCCGTGAAGCCGAGCACGGCCACCACGCCGACCACGACGAGGGTCCCAATGAGCATCGCCCTGCGTCCACGGTGCTCTCCGAGCGCGCCCGTCAGGAACGAGTCCACCACGTGGCCCCCGTCGAGCGGCCAGAGCGGCAGCAGATTGAGGAGCCCGATGATGATGCCCGCCCAGACGGCTCCCTGCCACACGTCGAAGGCCACGGTCGTGGTGCCCGTGCGCAGGATCGCCAGTGCCTCGGGGCTGCCGCTCTCGGGAAGCACGAGGTACGTAACCACGAGCAGAGGGAGTGCGACAACGATCTGGGTGAGCGGACCCGCCAGACCGATGAGATTGCGCTGCCGGCGGGTCAAAGGGCGCGGGGCCGCATAGGTCGCCCAGCCGACCAGCAGGTTCAGCGTGATCGCGGAGCGCGCACCGAATCGCCGGGCCGTGAGTGCGTGACCGAGTTCGTGGATGAGCGTGAACACGCCCACGAGGACCGCTGCGAACAGGCCTGCCCGGTTGCCGCCGGCCCACGACCAGATCATCACGAGGCCGATCACGAAAAAGAAGTCCATCTTGACGGGGATGCCGAGGACAGTGAAGCGCATACGAGAAGGACCATTCTTCCACGGCCACGCCGCAGAATGATTCACATGGCCTGGATTCCCGTCGAGCAACCGGACGATGCCCGTCTGAACGTGTACCTCGGCCTGCGCGACCACGCGCTCCGCCAGCAGCGTGAGTCCCCCGGTGGCGACATCAGCGGGCTCTTCATTGCGGAGGGCGACATCGTGGTGGAGCGCGCGCTCCGTGCTGGCTACCGGATGCTGCACTGTCTCGTCGATGCCCAGCGTGAGCAACCGCTCCCGGAGGCGATCCCGACGGACCTCACCGTGTACGCGGCAGGGGTGAGGGTGATCGAACGGATCACCGGCATGGGCGTCCACCGCGGGATGCTCGCATGCTTCGAGCGCAAGCCGCTCCGCACTGTGGAGGACGTGATCGCCACGGCACGGCGTGTCGTCATTGCCGAGGGCGTGAACAACCCGACAAATGTCGGGGTCATCGTGCGCAGCGCCGCCGCACTGGGCGTTGATGCGCTCCTCCTCGACCCGCAGTGCGCGGACCCGCTGTACCGCCGCGCGTCGCGCGTGGCGATGGGCGAGGTCTATCGCTTCCCCTATGCACGCACGGCACCGCTGCCCGACGGGCTTGCCCCACTCCGGGACGCCGGCTTCCTGATCGTTGCGCTCACCCCCGCACCGGACGCCATCGACATAGCCGATGTTGCTCCCCACGACCGGATCGCGCTCGTGCTCGGTGCCGAGGGTCACGGCATCAAGGAGCCGACCATGGCCGCTGCAGACGTCCGCGCCCGAATCCCGATGCACAGCGATGTCGACTCGCTGAACGTGGGTTCCGCGGCCGCCGTGGCGTGCTACGCGCTCATGCAGATCCGGTGAAACGCATCGACTGGTCGTTGCGCAGGTGTTCCGCCGCCATGACGAAGTACTCCGTCAACATGCGCCTCACGTCCGGGACCGGGTCCATCTC
>CAFAAJ010000010.1_pt1 | contig 23860 bp, 21 predicted proteins | sample 7267551 | NCBI WGS metagenome assembly CAFAAJ01 (sample SAMEA6813983, study PRJEB35770) | uncultured Acidimicrobiales bacterium | biome: Freshwater; feature: Freshwater reservoir; material: water | place: Czech Republic | collected 2017-08-18 | depth 30m m
CGGTCGAACTGGGCCTCGATGCGGTCGGTGACGTTGAGCGGCGAGCCGTTGGGCACGTGGCAATACGCCCAGAGCGTGTGTCGGCCGACAGGCGCACGGGTGGGGTCCGCCACCGTCGGCTGTGCAACGAGCACGAACGGCCTTGCCCCAACGCCACCGCGCTGCACGATCGCCTCGCTCTGCTCAACCTCCGAGAACGGCCCGCCGAGGTGCAGCGTTGCGGTACGCCGTGCCTCCGACGCGGTCCACGGCATCGGGCCGGAGAGCACGTAATCCACCTTGCACGCGCTCCAGCCGTGACGGAACCGTCGGTACGGGCGCCCACGCCAGCCGTCCAGGCGACCTCCGCTCATCGCAACGAGTTGGCGCGGCGCAAGGTCGAGCAGCACCGCGTCCGCCGACGGCAGGTCGCGAAGGTCCATCACCTCGTGGTCGGTGTGCAGTTCACCGTCGTGCGAGCGGATCACCGAGGCGAGCGCGTCGACGATGGACTGCGAGCCCCCCTCTGCCACCGGCCAACCGACTGCATGCCCCATGAGCCCGAGCATGAGCCCGAGACCGCCGGTGAACGGCCGGTTCATCGGCAGGCACGAATGCGCAGCAAGACCGCCGAGCAGTGCCTGTGCCTCGTCATGGCGGAACATCCTGCGCAACACCGTTGCGGGCCACACGGCGCGGAGCCCGAACTGCGCTGCGGCCACCGGGTTCCGCGGCACCCCGATCAGTGGTCCCTGCGTGAAGCCCGTCAGGTAGTCGAAGTCCTCGAGCAGTGGCTGCATGAGACGGCGCCACCGAGCGCCGTCACGGCCGGGCAGCGCGGCAACGGTGTCGTCGAGCGAGCGGTACAGCACGCCGGCACGCTCACCGCCGAGCGGGTGCACCAACGGCACCTCGGGCTGCACCCAGCGCAGGCCGTGCTCCTCAAGTCGGAGCGAGCGGAATGCCACCGACGATGCCCCAGCAGGGTGAACGGCTGCGCAGACGTCGTGGTGCACCCCGGTCTCGATGAGTTCTGCCGTGCGACTGCCGCCGCCGATGGTGGACCTTGCCTCATACACCGACACCTTCCAGCCCTCGCGGGCAAGGCGCGCTGCGGCGGTCAACCCGTTCGGGCCGGCACCGACGATGACTGCAGATCTCATCGACTCACTTCCCCCCTGCGAGGCGCTCGGCCTCGGCCTGGATGTCACGCAATGGGCGACCGAGGGACCTCGCCGCCGCGGCTGCGTCTTCGTACTCGGCCTTTACCCGGTTGGCGGACCGCTTCACGCGGATCTCGTGACCGCCAACCACCACCGTGATGGTCTCGCGATCGAGCGCCAAGCGCTCCACGGACACGGCCCGCACGCCGAGGCTGCCGGTCTGCGCCATGAGGACCTCACGCAGGCTTGCAACGTCGACAGCCCGCGCCAGCACGTGAACCGTGTGCGCGGGTCGTCCCTTCTTCATGCTGATCGGGCGCACCCATGCATCGAGCGCGCCGGCACGCATCAGTTCCTCGACGGTGTACGCAAGCACCTCGCCGGTTACGTCGTCCACGTTGGTGGTCAGTTCCACCAGCGTCTCGGTTGTGCCGCCGTCCTCCGCATGGTCGGTGTCGGAGATGAGCACCTGCAGCACATTCGGTCGGTGCTCCGGGTTGCGGCCACCGGCCCCGAGACCCGTTGCCATCACGGTCCCGGCGGGCAACGGACCGAATGCCGACGACAACGCGCACATCAGCGCAACACCGGTGGGGGTGGCGAGTTCCTGCGGCTCGTCGAGGCCGACGAGCGGGAGCGAGTGATGCGCCGCCATCGCGGCGACAGCCGGGGCGGGGTTCGGGAGAAGACCGTGCGCCGCGTGGATCGTTCCCCGGCCGACACTTACCGGTGAGCACACCACGCGGTCCACGCCGAGCACCTCGAGCGCCGCGCACACACCAACCACATCAACGATCGCATCGAGGGCGCCAACCTCGTGGAACTCGACGTCGTCGGGAGCTACACCGTGAAGCCCACCCTCAGCGTCGGCAAGCGTGGTGAACACCGACAGCGCCCGGGAGCGCACCCGCTCGGGGAGCGTGGCACGCTCGAGCATCTCGCGGATCTCGCGGTACGGGCGGTGGTGACGATGATCCTCAGGCGCATCGACGACGGCGAGTGTTGCCCGAAGTCCCTGCCTCATCACGTGCTCGGCGTCGAGGGACCAGCCGTCGATGCCGAGCGTGTTGAGGATCCGCCCGATCGCCACCGGATCGGCACCGGCGTCGATGAGCGCACCGAGCGTCATGTCACCGCTCACGCCGGAGAAGCAGTGGAACCACGCCGTGCGCGTGACCGCAGGGTGGTCGCTCTCGCTCAACGCGGCGTCCGCAGTATCCGGGCCACCGCACACGCGGCGCCGTACCCGTTGTCGATCCCCACGACGGTGACGCCTGCCGCGCACGACGAGAGCATGGCAAGCAGTGCAGTGACGCCCTGCAGCGACGAGCCGTAACCGACCGAGGTGGGCACGGCAACGACGGGCGCAGCGGTGAGGCCACCCATCACGCTGGCGAGCGCACCCTCCATGCCGGCGCACACAATGACCGCATCCGCCGCGTGCACGGTGTCCACGTGGGCGAGCAGGCGGTGCAGGCCCGCCACGCCGACATCCACGAGACGCGTCGGGGCGAACCCGTGCGCCTCAAGCGTGAGGATCGCTTCGTCCAGCACCGAGCAGTCAGCTGTGCCGGCAGCGGCGCACAGGACGCGCTCGGGGCGACGTTCCTGCTCGGTGGGCAGCCTCCACACCACGCACCCGGCGCGGGTGATGCCCTCGGGGTGTGCTGCGAGCATCGCCTTGGTCTGGTCGTCGTTGGCCCGGGTAACGAGCACCGGGCCCATGCCGTGCATCAACAACTCCGTGACAATCCGCACGCACTGCTCGGGGGTCTTGCCCGGCGCGTAGACCGCCTCGGGCATGCCCTGGCGCAGCGCACGGTGATGATCGACGAGCGCATCGCCAACGTCTGCGAACGGCAGGCGCCGGAGCTGGGCAAGGGCATCATCGGGCGCGACCCGACCGGACGAGATGTCCTCGATCAGGGCCCGCAGTGCCAACTCGTCCATTCCTCCCATTCTGCTCCTCGGCGGCCCCGAACACGCCCGTTGCCGGAGACCGCTGTTGGTAGCCTCGCCGGATATGAACGTGCCCCCCACCGCGAGGATCGGTTTCCTCGGTCCGATCGGCACGTTCACCGAGCAGGCGCTCACCAGCCAGGCAGACCTACGCGCCAGTGTGCGTGTCCCGTACCGCACGATGCCCGACGTGCTCGACGCCGTCGACTCCGGCGAGCTGGACTACGGCTTCCTGCCGATCGAGAACTCGATCGAGGGCTCGGTCAACCTCTCGCAGGACGAACTGGCCTTCAACCACAGCCTGCTCATCCAGCGCGAGGTCGTGCTCGACATCGAGCACTGCCTCGTTGGCGCCTCGGGCACGGCGATGGCCGACATCACCCTCGTGCTCTCCCACCCCGTGGCCACAGCCCAGTGCCACGCATTCCTCCGGCGCGTCCTGCCGCTGGCAGACGTCCATGAGGCTTCCTCCACGGCCGAGGCGGCCCGCCTCGTTGCCGCCGACCGTCACCCCGGCGTCGTGGCGATTGCGCCGCGGATCGCCGCTGATGCGCTCGGACTCGCACTGCTCGCCAAGGACATCGGCGACTACCAGCACAACCAGACGCGGTTCGTGCTCGTTGCGCGCGAGGGTGTCCCGGCGCCAACCGGGAACGACCGCACGGCGCTCGTCGTTTACCAACGGGCCGACGAGCCGGGTTCACTCATCTCCATCCTCCAGGAGTTCGCTGCCCGTCGGATCAACCTGTCGAACCTGCTGTCGCGCCCCACCAAGGACGGCGGGCTCGGCGACTACTGCTTCATCATCTACGCGGACGGCCACATCGGCGAGGAACTGATGGCGGACACCGTGCGGGCACTGCACGCCAAGCAGAGTGCCGTGAAGTTCCTCGGCTCGTACCCCGCTGCCGGTGAGCACGCTGCGGCTCGGGACCACGCAGACGAGCGCTGGCGCCAGGCCGACGACTGGGTGCGGGACCTCCGCTCACAGATCCGCTAGCCCCGTCGCTGCGGGCACCGATGCGTGCCCCGCCTACGATGGGCCCATGAACGCACCCGTCGCAGTCGTTACCGGAGCCAACTCGGGAATCGGGCGGGCAACCGCCATTTACCTCGCCACGAAGGGCATGCGCGTGTTCGGCACCGTTCGTGACGCGTCGAAGGCCACCAAGCTGCTCGCAGGTGCCGCTGATGCTGGGGTCACTGTGGAGATCGCAGAGCTCGACGTGGCCGATGACGAGTCAGTGAAGCGTGGTTTCGTCGACATCCTCGCGAGGGCCGGTGGCGTGGACCTGTTGGTGAACAACGCCGGTATCGGTGGCAACGCCGTGGCCGAAGAGTGCCCGCCGAGCTTCTACCACGAGGTCATGAACGTGAACCTCTACGGCGTCATCCGCTGTGTACAACAGGTGCTCCCCGGCATGCGCGAGCGCAAGCGTGGTTGCATCGTGAACATCAGTTCACTGGTGGGCAAGTTCGCCGCGATCGGCCAGTCCCCGTACGTTGCCTCGAAGTTCGCGCTCGAGGGAGTCTCCGACGGCATGGCCCAAGAACTCGCCCCGTTCAACATCCGTGTTGCCGTGGTGGAGCCGGGCGTCACGAAGTCTGCGATCTTCGCGAAGAACCCGGATGTTCCCCAGACCACCGGCGCCTACGAGCCGGCTTACCGTCGGATGTTCCAGTTCTACGCAGCAGGTATCCCGCAGGCCACCGACCCCGTCGAGGTGGCCGAGGCCATCCACACGGCATACAGCACCGACAAGCCGGTGCTGCGCTACGTCACCTCGTGGGCTGGCACCGGCTGTGTCGAGGGTCGCGCCAACATCAGCGACGCCGACTGGGTGGGGATCGCTGCGCTCGAGAACGACGCTGACTATCACCGCGAGTTCAAGCGCCACTTCGGCGTGGACATCAGCAAGCACTAACCCCGGGGGTTCCCGCCCCGAACCCCCGGGTTCTGGGTCTATGTCTGGCGGAGGGGTCGCCAGACATAGACCCAGAACTGGTGCGACCCCGACCCGGAGCCTTCAGGCTGCATCCGTTAGCCTGTCGGGCGGAACGGTGGCAGAGCGGACCAATGCAGCCGCCTTGAAAGCGGCCGGCTCACAAGGCCCGGGGGTTCGAATCCCTCCCGTTCCGCCAACAGGTTTCAGGGCGTCTCCCGGTGACTTAGCCACTAGGGCTCTGACCTGCGGAAATGTCTCGCACCTCGCGTTGGCGTCTCCCGACGTTCCTGTACCGTTGCTGGCGCGGTTGCTGGCGCGGAGGTCCCGTTGCTGGCGCGGTTGCTAGCGCGAACAGCGCCGAACAGGGGCGGAGATGCCCCGGAAGGCGACAGGCAAGCAAGTCCGTGACACGGACGGCACGGTGCGCTCGATTCACGGCAAATTGGCGAACGAAACCGGCTCGGTGTACCAGGCGAAGGCCGACGGCTCGTGGCGAGCAACTTGGCGCGACACCTCGGGCGCACAACGTGAGTCGCGTGGCACCACCCAGGCCGAGGCCCTCGCACGACGAGGCGAGGTGATCGCGCGAGACGCCGAGGAGGCGAAGACGGCCCGCGTCCCCTCGCGCTTCACGAGGCTCACAACGGTCACCGAGTTCGCTGCGTACTGGCTCGAGCAGCAGCGCCACCGGGTCCGCGAGTCGTCGCACTCCAAGTACACCCAGCGTGTGGAGCGGATCAACGCCGGCATCGGCGCGATGTTGTCGCGGTGGCTCGCAAGCGGGAAGCGACGCTGACGCAGATCGCGAAGGACTTCGGGATCTCCGAAGCCTGTCTGCATCGCTGGTTGAAACTCGCCGACGTCGAAGACGGCGTCCGCTCCGGGATCACCAAAGACGAAGCTGCCGAGATCCGTGAGCTCCGCAAACGCAACCGGGTCCTCGAGCAAGAGAACGAGATCCTGCGGCGAGCGGCAGCGTTCTTCGCTCGTGAGTCGCTCCCAAAATGATGTACCCGCTGGTCCAGGACCTGGCTGTCGACGGGATCCCTGTCACGCTGACCTGCCGGGTGCTGGGGTTCTCCAAGCAGGCGTTCTACAAATGGCAAGCGAACCCGATATCGGATCGTGATTGGTCTGACGCGCATCTGATCAACGCCGCGCTCGATGTCCACGCGGATGATCCGGCGTTCGGTTACCGCTTCATCGCCGACCAGCTCGCCGAGCGCAGGGCCAGCATCGACCCGACCGGCATCGCAACCCACACCGACAGACCCATGCGCCGAAGTCTCTTGGTGGGGCGCAGGCCAGTTTTGAGGGCGAGTCGTGCCCTGCCGCCCTGTGGGGCGTCGCTCGTGTGGTTGATGTGTTGAGTTGTGTGAGGACCTTGAGCACTAATGCCCCGCCGCCTTCGACACATACACCTCATGGTCCTCAACGACCTCACCTTCTGGGACCCAATACCACCGACGGGCCGCGTTGCGACCTTTGAGCTTGACCAGACCCATGACGTCGCGGGCACGAAGTGGAGCGCAGCGTTACTGTCGGGTCATGAAATTCGGTCTCTGGTACGACTTCCGCAACCCCGCATCGGCAAACCGCTCGTCGGCGCTGCTCTACGCCGAGACACTCGAGCAGATCAAGCTCGCGGAGCAACTCGGCTACGACGACATCTGGCTCTCCGAGCACCACTTCATGGACGACGGCTATTTGCCCTCGATGCTCCCGATGGCCGCCGCCATTGCGGCGATCACCACGAAGGTCAACATCGGCACGAACATCCTCCTCATGCCGTTCCACGATCCGATCCGACTTGCAGAGGATTGCGCCGTGGTCGACATCCTGAGCAACGGCCGCTTCATCTTCGGACCTGCAGTGGGGTACCGCCTCGAAGAATTCGCCACGTTCAACATCGATCGCAGGTTTCGCGGCTCGATCACCGAGGAGGCGATCGAGATCATGCTGAAGTGCTGGACCGAGGAGGAGTTCTCGTACCACGGCAAGCACTTCCAGTATGACAACGTCCGCTGCACCCCCAAGCCCGTGCAACGACCGATCCCGGTATGGATCGGTGCTGTCCAGGGAGAAGCGATCCGGCGTGCCGCGCGTCTCGGAGTGGGTCTCCTTGGCGCGGCGCCGAGCAGGCCCGAGTACACGGCGGCGCTCCAGGAGTACAACAAGGAATCGGATCACCCGCGCATCGGGGCGGCCACCCGGTGGCTGTTCTGCAGCGACGATCCCGAACGGGACTGGGCGCGCTTGCGTCCGCACGCGCTGTACCAGTTGCAGAACTACGCCTCGTGGTTCAAGGCTGCAGGGCAGCCGAACTTCGGCGACCCGCCGGTCGACTACGCCGATCTCGAGTCGCGTGGCCTGTACCTGTGTGGGACGCCCGAACAGATCATCGCGGACATCCAGAGCACCTACGACGCATCGCCGTTCGAGCGGCACTTCTACTGGGCTGCGTGGCCGGGCATGGACATGGAGACCTCGACGCGTGGGATGCAGCTCTTCGCCGAGAAGGTCATCCCGGCATTGCGGCACCTCCCCGAATGAGGTGGTTCGCACCGACCAACCCGCACCCCGGGCGTCACGCAATCTTCTGAGGATGTCCCATTGCCACGAGCGGTGCACCCTCGGCCGACAACCTCAGCCACCGGCCGAGCGTTCTTGGGGTGACCCCCGGAGACCCCGGCCCACCATGTTCCTCGTATCTCTCCAAGAAACGGCGGGCGGCTCGCAGAGCACCCCACGGGCCGTCACTGCCCTAGTGGCTCACCCGTGCCCGTGCTCGACGATCACCGGAGACGGTGGCCCACGCGGGCGGCCCACGGGCGGGGTCATCCTCGGCCGTGAGTATGGTCATGACACCCCCTCGGGCTAGTCATGGGCTAGCGCAGAATGCCAAGTTCGGTGAAGAGCGACAACGCAGGCTCGCGGACTTCAGGCAGCAGCGAGAGCGCAGCATGTTCTGCCGGTAAACAGAAGTCGTACTTCGGACCGCTCGGTGATCCGTTGTTGCTGACGTACTGGGAAGGCACCTTGGCATCAGCGGGCAAGGTCGTGGTCGCAAGCTTCCAAGCGCACGCTCTAGCGCGCTCTGAAGTAGAAAAGGTTGGGGCGTCGGTCATTTCACCGCTGATGGTACGCAGGGGGTGCAACAGGGTTCCTCGGGTGAGGCCGCAGCACGCCTTTCTGCGGTACTCCACCTCGCGGCAAACCCCGCAGAAGTAACTGGGGTGGTCGGGGTTGACACGATGCAAGCAGCGGAGCCCATGGCCGCTGCGGCGGCCGCTCGGATCACTGTCGCAGTGGCACCGGGCGGCCGTCTCTCGGTCGAGTATCCCGCCAGCGCCGAGGCTCTCGCCGACGAAATCTTCGAACGCAAAACCGAGCTCATCGCACACCTCGAGGCGCTACGGACCCACAACGGCGAGCCAGTGCCCGAGCAGGTTCCCAGTGTTCTCAGTGTTCTCAGCACAGCCACGTTGCCGGAAACCTTCGACACTGACCCCACCGGGCGCCGGACCTGCGGAGTGTGTCGAACGCCGACAGCACGCGTGGGCCAGAGCGGGCTGCCTCTCCACGGATGGTGCGAGACGGGTGAGAGCCCAGGGCGCTATCTCGACAGGATCGCCCGCCCGAGTTTCTAGCGAGTGCCCAGCGCCCATGTGGCTGAGGTGGTTTCTCGCCATGCAAGGCACCCGCTGCCCCCTTTGAGCCACTCCGTGCCAACCCAGGCACGTCTAGAGAGACAAGCGCCTGTTGCTCGGGGTCTGCGGCAGCACAGACCAGAAAAACCGGCCTCCCTGCCGTCTTATTCGAACCTCAGGAAAGGCGGTCAGCATGACCGAATCAACCAACCCGAAGCCCCCTGCCGGCCTGTCGAAGCGTGCGCAGGCGTTGTGGTCTGCGACGGTGTCAACGGTGTCGCTCGCTGCAGCCGAGCTGGAGCTGCTGCGTCATGCGTGCGTGGCACTCGACCGCTGCGACGAGGCAGCGGAGGTGCTCGCCCGTGACGGCGTTGTGGTGACGGACCGTTATGGCAGCCCGAAGCAGCATCCAGCAGCCGATGTCGAGGCTCGCAACAAGGCGCTATTTGCTCGCCTCGTCGCCCAGTTGGGTATCGAGGCGCCATCGTCGCCCAAACGTGTGCGTAGGCCCGCGAGCGGCCCTCTGGCGGTCGATGTGCCGCCGCGGCCGGCAGGTGTGACTGCCGAGCCCCGTGAACGCATCCGTCTCGCATGAAGCCGCTCGACCCGTTCTCTAAAGTTTAGAGCCTCCACAGAACCCGGGGCGCTTCACTCCGTAGACGGCTGTGGAAGCACGATCCCCCATATCTCTCCCGTGGCTCTACGTGCCCGCTTGGCAAGATGGAGGGTGCAGGGCCACCGACGTCCCACCGGGTACTACCCGGGTAGTGCCCGCTGCTCTCTCCAGGAGAACGGCCGAACTCATCTCTGACGGGCCACCGACCCCGGAGTTCTCCCCGGCATCACAGGTTGACCACCGAGGTCTGCCGGTCTTCTATTGTAAAGGCGATAACCGGGAGGTTCGTGTGGAGCGAGGTTCGGAGCCACTGTTCATCGTCGACAATGCCGATGGCGGTCGGAATGGGGTTGATTACCTGACCCAGTGGTGTGAACTCGCTCATTCCTTTGACATCGCGACTGGCTATTTCGAGGTCAGTGCTTTGACATCTCTCGATGGCGAGTGGCAGAAGTTGAAGAAGATCCGCATTCTGATGGGTGATGAGGTGTCCGCTAGGACGAAGCAGGCGATCCTCGACGCGCTGCGCCGTCGGGCTGCGCAACAACTTGACGAGGGCCTCGAGGACGACAAGAGCGCGAACCCGTTCCTCAACGGCGTGTCGACGGTCATCGAGGCGATCAAGGAAGGCCGGATCGAGTGTCGTGTCTACAACCGCGGCAAGTTTCACGCGAAGGCCTACATCACGCACGGCAAGTTCGACGTCGTCGGATCGCAGGCACTCGTCGGGTCGTCGAACTTCACGCGGCCTGGCCTGACTCAGAACGTCGAGTTGAACATCAAGATCGAGAGCAGTTCCGAAGTCGCCCAACTGCAGGACTGGTACGAGTCGTATTGGAATGACGCCGTCGACGTATCCGACGACATCCTCAGGGTGATCCAGCGACACACTGCGGCCTTCACCCCGTTCGACGTGTGGGCTCGGGCTCTCCATGAGATGTTCTCGGACATCGAACCAACCGCCAGCGACTGGGAGCAGCACCATTCGACGATGTTCCCGATCCTCGACCGCTACCAGCAGGAGGCGTACTGGGCAATGGTCAACATCGCCCGGCAACACGGGGGAGCCTTCCTTTGCGACGGCGTGGGCCTCGGCAAGACCTTTGTCGGGCTCATGCTGATCGAACGACTCGTTCGCCACGAGAAGAAGAACGTTGTGCTGTTCGCTCCAAAGAGCACCAAGGAAGGCGTATGGGAGCCGGAACTCAAGCGCTATCTCTCGGCGCTCGGCGGAGGGCTCGATTTCTCCAGCGTCACCGTGTTCTCCCACACCGACCTGACGCGGGAAGGCGGTTTCCCAGAACGCTTCGCACGCGTTGCCGCGCTCGCTGACGCCGTGGTGATTGACGAGGCCCACCACTTTCGCAACCCCGGTCGTGCTCCGAAGGACGATTGGGCTGATCTCAGCAGGTACCACCGGCTCGCAAAGATCATCAAAGGCCCTGACGGTCGCCCAAAGCCGGTCTACATGTTGACCGCAACGCCGATCAACAACTCGTTACACGACTTCCGGCATCTGATCGAACTTTTTGCGGACGACAACAGCTTCGCCCAAACGTTGGGTGTCAACAGCCTGATGTTCCGGATCAACCAGATGACCAAAGCCCTCAAACAGCGAATCGGCGAAGATGGCGCAGTGCAGGAGAACCTGGCTGATGCCCAGGGTCTGCTCTCGGACGACCCGCTCTTCAGCGGTCTCGTCGTCCAGCGCAGCCGGTCCTACGCCCGCAAGAGCCAACTGCAGCAAACCGGCAGCGCAGCGAGCTTCCCGGTGCGCGAGGACCCCAAGGTCGCGGCCTACTCGGTGCGCAAGAGCTACGGCCAGCTCCTTGATCTCGTCGATGCAGCCTTCAAGAAGACCAAGCCACTCTTCGCTCTGCCGATGTACTACCCATTGGCGTATTACATCGGGGCCGACAGCGACATTGATCCAATCGAAGAAAACCGGCAGACCCAGGTCGTCGGACTGATCCGAACCAACTTTCTGAAACGGTTCGAGAGTTCCGTATACGCGTTCGAACGATCCTGCGACCGGCTCCTTCGAAAGCTCCTCGCGTTCGTCCAGAAGAACCTCGAAGGCCCCAAGGAACAAGCGCGTCTCGATCGATGGATGGACCAGCACGCGTCCCTGTTGTCCTACACGCACGCCCGACAACTCGAACTCTGGGGCACCGACTGGGACGATGACCAGAACGAAGACGAAGACGTCATCCCGCCCGAGTTACTCGAAGCTGCCGAAAAACTCCCGCACGACGAGTACCGCGTGGCCGAAGTCATCGCAGAGACGTTTCTCGACATGAACCAACTGGTCCAGTTCCTCGAAGAATGTCGTCGCTTCAGGCCGCAACAGGACGACAAGCTACAGCGGCTCATCAAGCTACTGAAGTCGAAGGAAGCCGATGGCCACAAGGTCCTGATCTTCACCGAGTTCGCAGATACCGCGCGTTACCTGCGCAAGCACCTCGTCGAGGCGAACATCGATGGTGTCACACAGATCGACAGCGGCAGCAAGACGAACCGAGCCGACGTACTTCGTCGATTCTCGCCCTACTACAACGGCTCCTCCTCCGGAGACCTAATCAGCCGCGGCGAGGAAGAGATCCGAATTCTTGTCGCCACCGACGTCCTCTCGGAAGGTCTCAACCTCCAGGACGCGACCCGGCTCGTCAATTACGACATCCACTGGAACCCTGTCCGGCTGATGCAACGGATCGGCCGCGTCGATCGCCGCCTCAATCCTGAAACCGAGAAGCGTCTGGTCGCCGACCATCCGCAGATGACCAAAGACCGGGGCAAGATCAAGTTCTGGAACTTCCTGCCCCCCGACGAACTTGATGATCTGCTCCGCCTTTACAGGACCGTCTCGCACAAGGCCATCACCATCTCGAGAACTCTTGGAATCGAGGGAAAGAAGTTCCTCACCCCCGACGACGACTACGAAGCTCTCCAGGAGTTCAACGTGAACTACGAAGGCGAGACGTCGGCTATGGAGGAGTTGCATCTCGAATACCAGAAGCTCCTGATCGACGACGCCGACCTCGAGCAGCGTCTCGCTGGCCTACCGTTCGGCATCTTCAGTGGCCGCGAGCGAGGCGGCGAGACCCCAGCCGGCGTCTTCATGTGTCTGAGACTCCCGGCGCTCGACACTGAGTCCGACACCTACACACTCGAAGCCGGCATCACCCGCTGGTACTACAGCCCGCTCGACGCGAAGGAGATCCTCGAGGACACAGCGGCGATCGCTGAACACGTCCGTACCCAACGTGGTCATCCGCGCCGAACCATCATCGCCCAGCAGCAGCTCATTGACAGCCGCGACCGAATCCTGAAGCACGTCAAGAACACCTACCTGAAGCAGATCGGCGCGCCCGTCAGCGCGCCCAAGCCCCAGCTCGTCTGCTGGATGGAGATCAATTCATGATCGCGCGTATCTCGGTGAAGAGCCTTCGATCCATACGCACCATCGCGGACGTACTCGCGTTTCTCGCCGACGAACTCGACTGGCCTATCGACGGCGTCGACGCTGATGAAGCCACATTCGAGTACAGCCCCGAGGAGCTGGGCGTTGCCGCCGACCAGGTGCCCACGCTCAAGTTGATCTCGCAACTCCGTCCCCTGACCACCCGCCAACCGTGGGGCATCTTTTTCCTTCAGTTCGCGGGCCCACGCCTGCCATTAACGCCGCTCCGCCGGCTCCTTCAGAAACTTGTCGAAACAAAGCGGGCGACCGGGAGCCACGCGACGTGGAAGCTCGAGCACCTTCTATTCATCGTCACCACGAACTCAGCCGACGCCGTCGAGCTCCACTTCGTAGCTTTCAGAACCGACGAAGGCCATGTTGCCGAGGTTCGGTCACTCCCCTGGCGTCCCGAACAGTCCCCGAAGCTGTACCTGGAACGTCTGGCTGGCGAACTGCTTCCACGACTCGCCTGGCCGGCCGATACCGACGACGTGGATGGATGGACGAACCAGTGGCGCCAGGCGTTCGCGCTTCGACATGGCGAAGTCATCGCCAACGCAGACCGCCTCGCCGAGCGAATGGCCGATGTCGCCACCGAACTTCGTCACAGCGTCAAACACGCACTCGACCGAGAAGGAAAAAAGGGGCCGTTCCACACCCTTCTTGCCGCAGTTGAGACCGAACTTGTGGCTGGCGTGGACGAAGCACGCTTCGCGGATATGTGCGCCCAAACACTCGTCTACGGCACGCTGACCGCACGCGTTACGGACCCCGATGCGTTTGGGGCATCATCCACGCTCACCGCCGTACCGCTTGCCAACCCTTTCCTTGCAGCGTTCTTCGAACAGGTACACGATCAGGTCGTAGCACTCGAACTACCCGACGGCGGACTCGAGAGCCTCGTTGCCGACCTCCGCTCGACGAACGTCGAAGCCATCCTCGACCATTTCGGCGACAACGCCAAGGGCGGTGACCCCGTCGTCCACTTCTACGAGGAGTTCCTCAAGCGATACGACTCGAAGATGCGCGCCGACGCGGGCGCCTTCTACACACCGCAACCCGTTGTGGAGTTCATGGTTCGCGCCGTCGACGAGATTCTTAAACTTCGCTTCGGCCTCACGGAGGGCCTCGCCGATCGATCCAGCTGGGCAGAGGTCAGCAAACACCTAGGGGTACCTATACCGAAAGGGATCAAGCCGAGCGAACCCTTTCTCTCGATGATCGACCCGGCGACTGGAACCGGTACCTTCCTCGTCGAATGGATTCGAAGGGCCGAGGCCTCCTACCGGGAAGCGCATCCGAAGGGAAACTGGGCAGCCCGACTGCAGAACTTCGTCCTACCGTCGATGCACGCCTTCGAAATCATGCTCGCGCCTTACGCGATCGCTCACCTCAAGGTCGCTCTTGAGGCCCACTCGCAAGGTCTTGATGGTGCCGCCGCGTCGATCTACCTGACCGACACGCTCGAGCACCCTGCCGACCAGGGCAGCTTCGACATCATGACCGACCCAATCGCCGTCGAGGGCAAACGGGCTGCGGACCTGAAACAGGGCCATCGGTTTACCGTCGTGATCGGGAACCCGCCATACGATCGCGAGCAGCAGTCTCCTGGCTCAACCGGGCACCGCAAGGGCGGCATCGTTCGCCACGGTGCCCCAGGAATCAAGCCGCTGCTCGACGACATCACCGACGTCATGTCAGCCAACGGTCTAGGGGTCCACACCAAGAACCTCTACAACGACTACGTCTACTTCTGGCGATGGGCGACGTGGCAGGTAACACAACTACCCGCCGGTCCGGGGGTTGTGGCATTCATCACGGCAGCCTCCTACCTGGACGGCAAGTCGATGGCCGGCCTGCGCGCCCACCTGCGCGGTGCTTTCGACGAACTCTGGATCATTGACCTGGGCGGCGAGGGACGCGGCGCCCAGACGGAAGAGAACGTCTTCGACATCCGAACGCCTGTAGCGATCGCGATCGGCATACGCACGACCGGAACGCGCACATGCACGACCCGATACCTCCGTATCTCGGGTGATCGAGCAGCCAAGTTCGCATGGCTTCGCGCCTCGGCGCTGATATCGAATCCCTGGACCGAGATCGCCGGTGAAGGCATCGAGCCGCTCACCCCAGCGGGTGATACCGCTTACTTCTCGTGGCCCGAAGTCACGGACCTTCTTCCTTGGATCCATTCGGGCGCCCAGTTCAAACGTACCTGGCCCATCGGCCCGACAAAGTCCCTGCTTGAGCGGCGTTGGGAGGAGTTACTGTCCCGTCCGAAACGGGAACGGATGGTCGCCTTGAAGGAGTCACGCGATCGGAAGTTGTCGTCCCTAGTCACACCGCTTGGCGGTGGAGGAAGGTTGCAACCGCTTGAACGCCTCAGACCCGGCGATGACCCAACCGGGTTGTCCCGGTACGGATACCGAAGCTTTGACCGACAGTGGTGCATATCTGACTCCAGAGTCGGCGACTATCTGCGGGAAAGCCTCTGGACAACCGCGTCAACAAAACAGGTCTTCCTCACGACCCTCACATCCACCAAGCTCGGCAAGGGACCCGTGGCGACGGTCAGCCCGTACGTCCCCGACCTCGATCACTTCCGAGGTTCATACGGCGCCAAGAACGTGATCCCGCTATGGCGCGACGGCAACGGTCGAAAGCCGAACATCACGAGCGGCGTTCTCGAGGTCCTACGCCGAGCGTGGGGTGATGACATCCAAGCAGACGACCTCCTCGCATACGTCTACGCATTGACGGGGACGGGCGCCTATGCCGAAAGGTTCGCCGACGAGCTCGCCGTCATCGCTGGCCCTTTCCGCGTACCCCTCACCGCAAACCTGAAGCTGGCCAAGCGCGCTGTGGCCATGGGCCGCGAGCTGCTGTGGCTCCACACTTGGGGCGACCGCTTCCAACCCGATGACGACAGAGCGTTTCCTACTGCCAAAGCCAGCGAGCGAACCCCGATTCGCGGGTATCCGGAGCGATTCACATACGACGAGAAAGGTCGACTGCTCGTCGTTGGTTCAGGGAGCTTCGGCCCTATAGCCCCGGACATCTGGACCTTCGAGGTGTCTGGGCTCAGAGTGATTCCCTCCTGGCTCGGATACCGGATGGCCGATGGAAAGGGGAAGAAATCGAGTCCGCTCGACGACATCCGGCCAGAACGATGGACATTCACACCGGAACTCCTCCAGCTCGTCGCCATCCTCGAACAGACCGTGCGGCTGACTCCGAAGGCGGCCGAACTACTAGCCGACATCGTCACCGGGGAACTCATCGACCCGTCGACGCTGCCTACCCCGACGGACGTCGAGCGCAAAGCAGCCACGGGGTAGGCGGGCGATGTGAAACCCGCCAACTGTCGGCGACGGGGCCTGCGGGCGGGGCGACAGGCGTGAGGGGGGCCACCGGGCAGGCAGGTGGTGCGCCTCACCTGATCGTGAAGGACACCAACGGGACGAATCTAGGTTCGTTTGTCGAGAGAGATGAGCCGAACAACGCGATTCTTGTTCTCAGCGCCGATGGGCACTTCCGCGAGTACTTTCTTTCAACTGGGGGCTATGGGTTTGGAGGTGGTCAGCCGGCGTACACGTCCAACGATTGCACGGGCGACTTCTACGTCTTCCCTGATTCGACTAAGAACCCGTTCGGGATGATCACTCGTTTCAGGACATACGACTCGGGCGGCAACGTCACAGGGACGGTTGACCTCATCGAGAGCGATTCAGTTTTCGTCGACTCGAGCCAGATACACAGTGTCGGCTGGCGAGTAGTCGATTATTACGCGAACCTGACTAACCCAGCGGGAGAGCGGTACTAGAAGTTCGTCACCCCGACGTTCTCGATCGGCACGTTCCCCACGTCCCCCTGAAGATCGGCTCTACACCCTGACCGGCGCCCCGACAACGAACGCTTCCCGGTGGAAACTATGAGTCCGCGATACGTTCAGGTCATGAAACTAAGGCCGGTCCTGTTCGGTGTAATCGTGGGTGCTGTGGTGGCTGCGTCGGTGACAGCGTGGGCGACGATCCCAGACTCGAACACCGGGGCTGTCGCCGCCTGTAGCAACAAGTACGGCACCATCCGGCTGATCGACGCTCAGGCCGGCAAGAAGTGCAAACGGACCGAGAAGAAACTGACGCTCGGGGCACGCGGGGCGACAGGGCCTGCGGGCCCAGGGCTTCTCGTCAAGGACGGCAACGGAAACATCGTCGGCCAATACGTCGACGGTGACGTTTCTTCGAATGGAGGTCCAGGGTCTGGGGGTTCCCTTATCGTGCTCGGGCCCGACCGCCATCTGCGTTTGTATTACTCCGACGGAACCTATGGTCTGACGGGAGACGTCTCCGGACATTCAGAACTACCGACTTATTGGTTCAGCACGTCTGACTGCTCTGGAATTCCGTACGTGCCCAAGTTCGAAGGGTTTCCTTCCCGGCAGGCTCATGACCAGTGGGGACTAGCGCTTCGCTTGAAGCAGCTCGATGGCAGTTACCTGTCTCTCGATCCGTCTCGATACGGCGAGATCGAGCCCGCCGGTTTCGCCCAGGTGACTTCGTATTGGGGGGCTGAGATGGACGGCGACCTTTACACCGCGCAAGGTTGGGGTTGTCACCCCAAGAGTCCCTCAATCCAGAACTACTTGACGAACTTGGGCTTCGGCGTCTTCATCGGTTTTCACAGCCGCGCCGTCAGCGATTTCTCGGTCGGGCCGGACCTCGTTCCACCGCTCTCCGTTGTCCCTGCACCCTGACCGGGGCCCCGGCAACGAACGCCTCCTCGCCCTAGCAGTACGAATGGCCAGCGACGACAGAGCCGAAGTCGAACACCTCGCTGTCACGATTGCTGCACTCAGCCGCGCCGGCGACATGACCGTCGAAGAAGTCGACGGCGGGCTGCGCGGCGTTGTCTAGGTGATCGCCAGAAGCGCCTTCAGTGCCCCAGCGATCTGATGTGGTGAGCTGCAGCCCCCTCTGCGACCCTCTGCTGGGCGTACGTCCGCTCGGCGCGCCACCCGCACTCGCAACTGACGCGCCAACGTTGCGCCCCAGCGGTACCGACGTAGGGCAACAGTGTGGCCTTGTGTGCCAGGCCGCCGGTGGGGCTGGGCAGGCCTTGGTGCCGTGGGCCCGTGAGATGACCTGCGGCACCGCTCTCGGCGGATTGCCGGGTGGGAAACTTCTTCTTCCAGCCGCACCGGCACTTGGCGAACCAATCGGCCCTCACCGCGGTCCCAACTACATCGGTGACACTCACTTGTTCGCCGACAACGAAAGCGGTTCCCCTTGGTTTGGTATCGGCCACCCCGACCTGACCGGGGTTGTCTCGCGGGATCATGTCCCTGCTGGTGCCCTTTTCCTTACCCCCGATGGTGTTTGAAGAGGAATCAACCCAGTTTCTCCAGAAGGAAACACCCCTGCGTTTCGGCACGTCCCCGACTCTATGAAACGTTGCGGTGGGTTGCCCGGGCTTGCAGGAACGTCCTCTCGGCACACTGCCCACGCCGCCACTCAGGATTGTCCCTGCACCCTGACCGACACCCCGACGCCGAGACTCTCGCTCACTCAATGGCCGGACGATCGGCCGGCGACGCCCACCTCGCTCGCATCATCTGACGGGCTCTCACAATTCACCGCGGGAAACCCCGCCAAACCGCCCCGGAGACTTCACCGCATGACAACCGACAGCACCCTCGCCGTACTGGTAAACCTTGACCTCGCCGACACCGCACCGGAACCGTTCCGCATCGACCTCAGAAAGAACCGATTTGACCTCACCTGATCCGTCCACCAACGGGCCGACATCCGACGACGCCGCCAGGATTGAGGCCGCTCTCTACGCCGCCCTTGAGGCCGCCCTTGAGGCCGTCCGTACCGCCGTCGCCGCCCACGACGCCGCCGCCGACGCCACCCCCACAATCGCCGACGCCTGTGAGGCCTGGCTCGACCTCGCCGACCTCGACGACACCTTCGACGCCGCCGTCGCCACCCCCGCATTCGCCGACGCCTTCGCCCCGTTCGCCGACCTCGCCGACCTCGCCGACGCCTGTGAGGCCGCCTTCGCCGCCTACGACGCCGCCTTCGCCGCCTACGATCGCCACCGCGGGGGTGGTGACCGTGGGTGACATCCGCATCGCTCCCGACGACATTCGGTTGCCTTTGCCCGCTAAAGGCGCTCTAAAGGTCCGCTGGAGCCCGAGTCCACTTGAGGCCTCTCAAGTGACAGCAGATTCGGACCCATGCCCTTCGAAGGACATGGACGGCAACTAGCGACTAGTTGCCACGCTCGATTAATCGGGATTAATCGAACCGCTCACCTTCTCCATGCCATGGAGACGTTCTGTGACCTACTAGCGACTAGTTGCCCAAACCCACTTGGCAGGTGCTAAGTGACTGACGGGACTCGAGCCCGGGACCTCCACCGTGTCGAGGTGGCGCTCGGCTAGTACCACTAATCGCCTTTTGGGGTGACCCCTTAGACCCCGGCCCACCATGTTCTTCGTATATCGCCAAGAACGGCCCAAGCCCGAACGATCGCGACCGATGCCGACCGATCGGCGCTGTATCAGTCTGAGACACCGTGAGTCACCGGCCGCCGGGATGGCGCAACCTCGACCGACGCGACCAGGCAGCCCGCCGTCGCCCGCTTCGCTCCCGATTCGCCCAGATGATCGACACGCGTCATCCGTCGCAGAGCGCAGCGAGATGAAGACGTTGCGTTGCTGGCTCGGTTGCTGTTCGTCAGCCGTCGCCCTACTTCCAATAGCCAACGTGAGCGCGGTCTGGTGGCAGCTTCGAAAGCAGCGGGGAATCCACTCTCATCTTCTTACAAACTGAGAGATATCATCCAGTTCGTGGATAAATCTCCGACGCCATCGCTCTTGCCGATCTTTCGATCGCAGCAGCAGGCCGAGTTGCTCGCAGTCATCCTTGGCGACCCGACGGCCGAACACAGCATGACCGAACTCGCCGAACGGACCGGCGTTCCGTACGCCTCGGTTCATCGCGAGGTCGAGCGCGCCGATGCTGCGGGGCTCGTGTCGAGCCGACTCGTCGGGCGGACACGGCTCATTCGAGCCGACGTGTCGAGCCCCTACTTCGCTGGCCTGTCGGACGTACTGGTCAAAGCCTTCGGCGTGCCGTGGGTGATCGGGCAGGAGTTGGCTCGAGTCGAGGGCATCGACGCGGCATACGTCTACGGATCGTGGGCAGCACGGTTCTCCGGCGAAGACGGTGACCGACCGGTCGGTGACATCGACCTTCTCGTGCTCGGCGAACTGGACCGTGACGAGGTGTACGCCGCAGCCAGCGCGGCCGAGCACAGACTCGGGCGAGCGGTACAGGTAACCATCCGATCGCCCGACTGGCTGACCAACGGCAGCGGCACGTTTCACGACACCGTCGCCGGACGACCCATGGTTCCGGTGCCGATGGCTACGCGAACAGCTCGGGAGGATCAGTCCCCAACAACCGCTCAACCGCCTCGCCGAGACCGTCGGAACTAGAAGATGCCGTCCAGGTCGAGGTCGGCAATGTCGGAGCCCGACATGCCGAGCCACTCGCCGAGCACGTCGTCACGGTGCTGACCGAGCAGCGGAGCGGGCAGACGGATCGATGCCGGACTGTCGCTCAACTTGATCGGCAGTCCCCCCATCGGGAACGAACCCCCGGAAGGGTGGTCTACGGAAACGATGTAGTCCTGGTCCCACCAGTACTGGTCGTCCACGAGGTCTGCCACCGTGGCAACGCGGGCACCTGGGATCTCCGCCTGCAGGATGAGTGCCACCACGTCTTGCGAGTCGCGTTCGGCGATCCACTTCGCAACTTCCGCGTCGATCTCGGCGCGATGTGCGAGGCGGTCCTTGAGCGTTGCGAAGCGTGGATCGGCAAGCAAGTCCTGTCGACCCATCACCGACGCCATGCGCGGGAACAACGTGTCGTTGCCGGCCACGAGCAGAACCCATCGGCCGTCGCGGGCCTGATACACGTTCGCCGGGGCCGAGAAGCGGTCGACGTTCCCCACACGCGTCACCGTCTCGCCGAGAGCGGCCTGAACCGGAATACCCGTGTTGAGCAACGAGATCGCACTGCCGATCAGGCTCACATCAACGTGCTGACCCTCTCCGCTCTTGTGCCGGTGCTCGAGCGCAGCGAGGATGCCGATCGTTGCGTACAGCGCCGAGGAGTAGTCAACGATGTAGGTGCCGGCGAGGTTGGGTGATCCATCCGGAACACCGGTGAGGTCCATGATTCCGGTGATGGCCTGGGCGACAAAGTCGAAGCACGGATCCCCCGCGCGGGACCCCGTCTGGCCGTAACCGGAAACACTCGCCATGATGAGTCGCGGGTTGAGCGCGTGAAGAACATCCCATCCACACCCCATCTTCTCCATCGTTCCGGGCCGGAAGTTCTGCACCACGATGTCCGCCTCGGCGATCAACCGGCGCAACAGTTCCTGCGCCTGCGGGTTTCGCAGGTCGAGGCTCACGCTGCGCTTGTTGCGGTTGAACACCATGAAATAGACGCTCTCGTTGTCGAGTCGCGGCATGAACGACCTCGTGTCGTCGCCGAGATCCTTGCGCTCCACCTTGACAACGTCAGCGCCGAGATCACCGAGTTGCATTGCGCAGTGCGGCCCGGCGATGTACCTCGACAGGTCGACCACCTTGAGTCCTGCGAGCGGTGCCGGTGAGTTGGTCATGAGCATGGTCTCCCTGTGACACCGGCTGGACAGCCCGGCACCAGACGACGGCGAGCGTACCCGAGTCCGTATGACGCGTAACCGTGTTCGGCGGGAGGCACCGGAACCGCCGCGGAGGTGTCAAGACAGCAGCGACCATCGAACGTCGACGGCTCTGGGTCTACATTTGCTGTGCTACACCGACAACGAGGGGGACGTGCGACGTGCTGAAGGTGAACGCGGAGATGCCCGCAACGGTGTGGAAGGTGATGGTTGAGGTTGGCCACTCCGTGACGGTGGGCCAGGAGTTGCTCATCCTCGAGTCGATGAAGATGGAGATCCCGGTCGAGAGCCCGTGCGACGGCGTCATCGTGGCGCTGCACGTCGTGCCCGAGGAGTCGGTCCAGGAGGGCCAACTCCTGCTCGAACTGAGGAGAAACGGATGACCTGGGAACCTGAGGTTGCCGAACTGCAACGACGACTGGACCGAGCGCAGGGAATGGGCGGGCCCGAGGGCATCGCCCGTCAACGTAAGCGTGGCAAGCTGACCGTTCGCGAGCGGATCGACCTGTTCGCCGACCCCGGTACGTTCCGCCAGTTCGGCGCGCTGCGAGGCAACGGCGTGTACGACGAGCACGGTGATCTGGCGAGCTTCACGCCACGTGGCCAGGTGGATGGCACGTGCCTCATCGGGGGGCGCAAGGTTGTGCTCATGGCCGGGGACTTCACCGTGCAGGGCGGGGCCTACGAGCACTCCGGTGGTCTGGGCGAGGAGATGGGCGCCAGTGAACGCTCACTGGAGTGGCGGCTTCCGCACGTACGCCTCATCGACGCGTCCGGTGGGAGCGTGCGCAGCGTCGAGACGCTCGGCCGGACGTATCTCCCCGACGCCAACAGCTTTGTGCACACCGACGTTGCGCTGCTCGACGTCGTCCCCGTCGCGTCGGTGGTGCTCGGTGCCGCGGCCGGACTCGGTGCGCTCCACACCTCGCTCGCACACTGGAACGTGATGGTCGAGAACACCTCGCAGGTGTTCCCCGGTGGCCCGCCTGTGGTCAAGGCCGCCCTCGGCATCGACATCACGAAGGAGGACCTCGGGGGCCCGCAGATCCACGCCCGCAAGAGCGGTGTGGTGGACAACGTTGCCGAAACAGAGGCCGAAGCCCTCGACCTGTGCCGCCGGTTCCTGTCGTACCTTCCGTCGAGCGTTCACGAACTCCCACCGCGCGCACAGCCGCACGACGATCCGGAACGACGTGATCCCGAACTGCTCTCGATCATCCCGCGGGATCCACGTCGGGGCTTCCCGGCGCGCAAGCTCATCTCGCACATCGTTGACCGTGACTCGTTCTTCGAGATCGCACCCCACTACGGCCAGGCGCGTATCGTCGGCCTCGCCCGTATCGATGGCTATCCGGTGGGGATCATGGTGAACAACCCGCTCCACCGAGGTGGCAGCACCGACGTGGCCGCCGGGAGCAAGGCACTGCGTCTCATCCAACTGTGCGATGTCTTTCACCTTCCGCTCATCGACCTCGCCGATGAACCCGGCCTCATGGTGGGCCTCGAGTCGGAACTCGCCGGTATCGAGCGGGTCGGTGCCCGGCTGGTGTGTGCCGTGGTGGACAGTCGCATGCCGTGGCTCACGTTCGCCATCCGACGTCTGTACGGCGTCGGTGGACAGACACACCACCGGTCAACGGGCATGTTCCTGCGCTACGCCTGGCCATCGGCGAGATGGGGCTCCATGCACATCGCCGGTGGCGCCGCAGCCGCGTATCGTCGCGAGATCGAGGCGGCCGTCGACCCCGAGGCCGCGCGTGCCGAGATCGAGGAGCGCCTCGAAAAGGTGACCTCTCCGTTCCGCACCGCGGAGGCCACCGGTCAGGACATCATTGACCCGCGCGACACCCGCCCGCTCGCCGTGGAGTTCGTGCACGACGCCCAGCGAATCCTCGCTGCACAGGTCGGCCCGCCGCGGATGCCATTCAGACCGTGATCGACGGGTTGCCGTAGCCAGCAGGTTTCGGCCCGTAGCGTGACGGCATGAACGTCGTCGTGTTCGGTGCAAGTGGATACGTCGGTGGTCGCTTGATCCCGGTCCTGCTGAAGCGGGGCCACCGTGTGCGTGCCATCACGCGCAGCGCCGCATCGCTTGACAACCACCCTTGGCGGGCCGACGTTGAGGTGGTGACAGCCGACCTGTTCGAACCGGCATCACTGACCCGGGCTCTCGACGGCATGGACGTGGCGTACTACCTCGTGCACTCCATGGAACAGTCGAACTTTGCCGACCTCGACCGCAAGGCTGCTCAGGCACTCGCCGACGCCGCAGCGACGGCGGGCCTCAACCGCATCGTGTACCTCGGCGGCCTCGGGCAGGGCTCGCTCTCCGAGCACCTCGA
>CAFAAJ010000011.1_pt1 | contig 23633 bp, 26 predicted proteins | sample 7267551 | NCBI WGS metagenome assembly CAFAAJ01 (sample SAMEA6813983, study PRJEB35770) | uncultured Acidimicrobiales bacterium | biome: Freshwater; feature: Freshwater reservoir; material: water | place: Czech Republic | collected 2017-08-18 | depth 30m m
CACCGAGTCGTTCCTGCGCCATCTCAACGGCTGCGTGAGAGACACTCGCCGTGCCGCGGCCGATTGCCGTCTCGGTACGGGCCCGCTTGCCGACCTCGAGCGCGTGACGGAAGAGGAGGTTGAGCGTGGACTTGGCGCCACCCTCCACCCGGGCGAGTTCCCATGCGTTACGGACCTGGCCGAGGATCTCGCTCTCGCCGAGCACTGCCGAGTCCAGACCGGCGGCAACCTCGAACAGGTGCGAGATGGCGGCGTCGTCGTGCTGGCTGTACAGGTGCGGGTGCAGTTCGTCGGGGGTTAGCCCGCCGATGGAGCACAGGACGTCACGGATGTCGCCGAAGGCACCGTGGAAGCGCTCGGCAACCGCATAGATCTCGGTGCGGTTGCAGGTGGACAGCACCACGGCCTCGCTGACGTTCGGGCGGCTGCAGACGTCGTGCAGCGCCTTGACGACCCGGTCGCCGCTGATCGCAACGCGCTCGAGGACCGACAACGGGCTGGTGCGGTGGTTGACCCCGATAACGACGACGGACATGCGCGCGTCAGCCCTTCACTCGACCGGTGCGGCGGCGGTGGGCCGGGACGTGAGCAGAAGGGGTCATGGTCATCCAGCGGCTTTCAGGCGCTCGCGGTCCGGGAGGAATCCGTATCAGGAACGATACTCAACGACGAGATGCTACGCCGCTGCTCGTGGAAGCCGAGAATCTGCAGTTCGACCGCAAGGTCCACCTTGCGGACAGACACGTCGCGGGGGACGCTGAGCACTGTCGGGGCGAAGTTCAAGATGGAGGTGATACCAGCCCCCACCAGCAGATCAGCCGCGTCCTGCGCAGCCCCGGGAGGTGTGGCAACCACGCCGATCGACACCTTGCGGGACCGCACGAGGGTGGCGAGCTCGTCCACATGGCGAACCCGCACGCCCCCGATCACGGAGCCGATCTTGGCCGGGTCGACATCGACGATTCCCGCCACGGGAAAACCCCGGTCGACGAAGCCCGCATAGTTCGCGAGCGCCTGCCCGAGGTTGCCGGCACCCACGATGATGACGGGCCAATCATGGGTGAGGCCAAGCTCACGGCGGACCTGAAACACGAGGTAGGCAACCTCGTAGCCGACACCACGGGTGCCGTACGAGCCAAGGTAAGAAAGGTCCTTGCGGACTTTTGCGGCATTCACACCGGCAAGATCGGCCAGCTGTTCCGAGGAAATATGGTCGAGATCGTCGTCGAGTTCACTGAGGATGCGCAGGTACTCGGGCAGCCGCTCAACCGTGGCTTCCGGGATGCGTCGACGGGGGCGATCGGACATCGGTCCTCACGCTACGCGCTTGTGCACACATTCACGAACTCGGGAGCGAAGTTTTCCGCCGCCGCGGACACGACACGCCGGGGGTTCTACGCTGAGATTCCGTGAACCGTCTTGATTTAGCCCTCGCTGCCGGGGCCACCGCTGTGGCGCTGGCCTTTGCGCTGGCTACGTGGGATCGCTGGTTGCGTCGCCGACGGCCCCACGAACTCGTCTGGACGGTCTCGCTCGTGCTGTTCTGCGTCGGCGCCGGGGCGCTCTGGTGGGGGACCGCCCGAGGCTGGAGCCCAGCGAGTTTTCGGCTGTTTTACCTGGCTGGGGCGATCCTGAACGTGCCCTGGCTGGGCGCCGGCACGGTCTACCTGCTTGCCGGGCCAACCTGGGGCAACCGAGTGCGGTCATGGCTGCTCGTGCTGTCCGGCCTCGCGACCGGCGTGATGCTCACTGCCCCCCTCCGTGCCCCCATCGCAGGATCCGAGCTGCCCGAGGGCAAGGTGGTGTTCGGGGTGTGGCCCCGGGTGCTGGCCGCCGTCGGGTCCGCCGTACCCGCAACCGTGATCTTCGTCGGCGCCCTGTGGTCTGCGTGGCGGGTGTGGCGCGGGCGCCCACCGGCGCTCGGGTCGGCTACCCGTACTGTCCGGCTGCCCAAACGGCTCGCTCTCGGCAATGTCATCATCGCCATCGGCACGCTCGTGCTGTCCGTGAGCGGAACCTTTGCGGGCCGTCTCGGCAAGGACCGGGCGTTCTCGGTGACGCTGTTGGTCGGCATCTCGGTGCTGTTCGCAGGGTTCCTCGTTGCCAGCACCGCTGGCGCCGCGAGGCGGGCGCGTGCGGTTCGTGCGGCTACAGCATGAACAGCTGAACGGCACCCGCGATAAAGATCCCGAGGAGCAGGATCCCTACGGTGAGCGTGGTTGCCGGTCGCATGGAAACTCACGCTACCCCGGAAGCCCGCCCGACGACTTTGGGCCCGATGACCGGCATCTGGTGACCGGGAAACCACCCGGACCCTCAGGAGCGGGGGGAGAGCGTTACCGGGGTGCTGGTTCCCTCGTTGCCCTCGAGCGCCGACAGGTGCACGGCGGTCCCCTCCCCGATCCCGAGGTCGAGTGCAGCGGACTGACGATCCACGCAGAGTGCCAGCATCCCGTAGCTGTCGACCACGAGCGCAATACCCCCACCGGCGTCGGCAAACGTGGCCACCACCGGTGCGCTGCGGGGGATTCCGCCAATGGTTACCCGGATACGGTCACCCCACGCTGCGACATCGTCAGGACCGACGTTGAGCTGACAATTGCCGTAGCGATCCACCCACGTGACCTCGCACGCCAGACCGCCGTCCTCGTCGCGCGGCACCGGCACCATGCCCGGCAGCAGCAGCGCCGCATCGATGGGCGTGCCGAGCCGCTCAAGGGGCACCCCGTTGCAGAGGTGTGCGACAACGGGGGCAAACACGTCGCGGCCAGCGAAGGTGGCGCCCGGCGCGTCGAGGTGCCACTGCGTGTCGTCGAGAACGACCGCGCGCTCCGCACCACCGGCAAGCGCAACCGCAGGGGCGAGCAGTCCGTTGTCCGGGCCGATGATCACGCCGTTGCCCCCAGCAACCTCGATCGCAATCGCACGCCGTGCGGTACCCACGCCCGGGTCCACCACAGCAAGCACGATGCCGGTAGGGAGGTACTGGATGCTCCGCGCGAGTGCCAGTGATCCGGCGCGCACGTCGAACGGCGCGATGTCGTGCGTGAGGTCGATCACCGAGACGTGTGGTGCGAGGTCACGGATCACGGCCTTCACGAGGCCAACGAACTCGTCGCTCGTCCCGTAGTCGGAGAGGAACGACACCGTGTCGTACGGGCGCCCGGGTTCCTGCAGATCGTCGTTCATCGTTGTCCCGTCATCGGCCCGTGTGCCCGAAACCGCCGCCGCGGTTCTCGCCCTCGAATGAGCCGGCCTCGAGCCAGCGCACCGGCTCCACCGGCAGCACGACGAGCTGGGCGATGCGGTCCCCGCGCGCCACGCGATACTCCGTAGTGGGGTCGGTGTTGAGCAGGAGCACCTTGATCTCGTCCCGGTAACCGGCATCCACGAGTCCCGGTGAGTTGAGCAGGGTGACCCCGTGCTTGAGCGCGAGGCCGCTGCGCGGCAAGAGGAAGCCTCCGTGACCCTCGGGGATCGCCATGGCGATCCCGGTCGGCACGAGCACACGCCCGCCCGCGGGAGGGATCGTGACATCGATGCGGGAGATGAGGTCAATGCCGGCATCTCCGGGCTTCGCGTACGCGGGGAGGTCCAGACCGCTGTCGAGACGCACGATCGGGATGTTGGGCATACGCGCAGGCTAGGCGTGGAATGGCGCTCGACAGCGAAACGGGAGGTGCCCCGAGCAGAGCGACGCCCACACCCGTAGCCTTCGGCCGGATGCTCGTCTGGATGGATCTCGAGATGACCGGCCTCGATCCGGTTCGCAACGTCATCGTGGAGATCGCCACGATCGTCACCGACGACGAGCTGAACATCGTTGCCGAGGGTCCGGACCTCGTCATCAACCAGCCCGAGGAAGCGCTGGCGATCATGGAACAGGTGGTGGTGGACATGCACACCCGTTCCGGACTGCTCACCGCCATTCGCGAGTCCACGGTGACCCTCGAGGAGGCCGGGCGCCAGACCCTCGAGTTCATCAAGGCATGGTGCCCCGAGGCCCGCAAGGTGCCCCTCTGCGGCAACTCCATCGGCATGGACCGTCGCTTCCTCGCTGCATACCTCCCCGATATCGAGAACTGGCTCCACTATCGCTCGGTGGACGTCAGCAGCGTCAAGGAACTCGTGAAGCGCTGGTACCCGAACCTCGAAGCCTCCCGGCCCCCGAAGCAGGGTGCGCACCGGGCGCTCGACGACATCCGCGCCAGCGTCGAGGAACTCCACTTCTACCGCAACAGGGTCTTCGTCACAGAGATCACCCCCCTGCCCACCGCCGCTGGCGCCGAGTAGTCAGCAAGAGGTAACTGGGGAACCCTTGCTCCCTACAAGTACGTTGTCCGTATGGGGCCTGGGGATAATCAGCAAGTGCAGGGTGCTGCCGCGCCCGCTGCACCGAAGTACCGCAAGCAGGAGCAGGAGCCGGCGAGCCGGACGATCACCGAGGTTGCCCCCGGTGTACTGCGTCTGCAATTGCCGATCCACCTCCCCGGCCTCGGCCACGTCAACTGCTACGCGCTCGAGGACGAGCGCGGGTTCGCAGTGGTGGACCCGGGCATGCCGGGCCCCCGCGCCTGGAAAGAACTGCAGGACGCTCTGAAGCGCGCCGGCATCCCGCTCAAACGAGTGCACACGGCAATCGTTACCCACAGCCATCCCGATCACTTCGGCGGGGCCGGCAAGCTGCGCCGCGAGACCGGGGCAGAGATCGTCACGCACAAGTCCTTCCGGCTCCGGTGGAACCCCACCGAGACCGACGACGACGTTGACGTGGAGACCCAGGCACTCGCTTCATCATCGTGCATGCACGATGCCTGTGACGATGCGGAGCACGACCACACGGCACGCCACGAGGCGATCCAGGAGCACGACTGGAACCAGCCTGCACCGTGGGGCGGTAACCCGCCGAGGCCCGACTGGAAACGCCGCATCCGTTGGCAGGTGCTGCGCTCCGTACCCGGGCTGATGCCCACACCAACACCGACCACCCGCTTGCGGGAAGCGGACACCGTTACCTTCGCCAAGCGCGAATGGGTGGCTATCCACACGCCCGGCCACACCGCAGATCACCTCTGTCTGTTCGACCCCACCGAGGGAACGTTCCTCTCCGGTGACCACGTGCTGCCCACGATCACGCCCCATATCTCGGGTCTCATGAAGTTCGCCGACCCGCTGCAGCTGTTCTTCGACTCACTCGACAAGGTGCGCGAGTTCAGCGGACAGGTGCGCACGGTTCTGCCCGCGCATGGTCACCCGTTCCCTGATCTCGCCAAGCGTGTCGACGAGATCAAACATCACCACGACGGTCGGCTCGAACGACTGCGGGAGGCGTACCGAGAGCTCGGACGTGCCGCCACCGTGTCGGAGTACTCGCACTATCTGTTCTCGCCGCGCGCACAGGGCGCCATGGCAGACAGCGAGTCGTATGCGCATCTCGAGCACATGGTGCAGCGCGGCGGGGCTGAGAGCCACCGCCGCACAGACGGCATGCTCGCTTACGAAGTTGGCTAAGGCCCGCCGCTAGTTCAGCAGCGTGCGCAACGGCCAGAGCAGAACCGTGCCGGCAGCCAGCAGCAGCATGACGAACTTGACGACTGCGGCGAGGGTGACCAAGGGTGCCGTGCCGCCGCCGTTCGGATAGGCAGTCGCCGCCTGGCGGAGCGCAACGTTCTCGATAATGCCCATTGCTGCGGCCACCAGACCGAACACGATCTCCTTGCGCCCGAGACTCGGCTGGCTAACCGCCGTGAGAATGCCACCGAAGCCGAGCGTGACAAAGACGTAGCCAGCCGTCACGAGGTAGTCGATGTCGAGGCTGCGCAGGACGGCGTCGCGACCCTTGTCGCCACCGGTCGCAACCAGCGAACGCAGCTTGGCGGGGCTGCCGGCGAACTCGAAGGCCAACAGGCTCGACTGGCCGGCCGAACGCAGGATGAAGAACTCATCGGACCGACGACGGGTGGCCGCCCAGACCTGGAGCCCGCCCAGTGCGGCACAGATGATGGAGAACAAGGCCCCAATGACCCTCATGACCGTCACGCTAGTCGGGTGCCCCCAGCAGCCGGGGCCATCCCCCGGGCCGAGCCGGCAGGTTTCCCCGCCCCTGCGTAATTCGGTTGACGTTCCCCGAACGACGTGGTTGCCTAGAGATATAGCTGCCCAGCAGCAACGCAACCCGAACAAACGGAAAGCATCACGATGAACCGCACGCTCCTCGCAGTGAACATGGCCGCACCGGCCGGTTCCGCGCGTGTGTGCGCAGCCATGCATGCAGGTGCATGGCCGGCCGCTTCCTCGGTTGCTGCATATTCGAAGGATCATTCCAAGTCCTCCAAGCGCACCGCCCGGAAGGCCTTCAGGCACTCGACGTAACCACCGCACAACGTCGAAGATCACGCCGAAGGCCGCCGGGAACAACCCGGCGGCCTTTCTCATTCTCAGCACTCTCCCCGTCCCGACACTCGAAGCACCCAGAGAAAGAACCGTTGCCATGTTGGCCATCTCCACCCTCGAACCCGAACTGCTCACCGGACCTGCCCCCTTGGGCTCGGCTACCGGTGCATCCGCAGACGTCTCGTTGCCGATGGACCCCTGGGCAAAGGCCCGCTGCCGCGACGGCCACGGCACGCTGTCCCACCTCTTCTTCAGCGAGGACGCGCTCACCATCGCGAGGGCAAAGGCCATCTGTTCGAAGTGCCCACTCACCGAGCGCTGTCTGGGTGAGGCCGTCGAGCGCGCCGAGCCATGGGGTGTCTGGGGCGGTCAACTGCTCGTCGACGGGGTGCCCGTCGCGCACAAGCGTGGCCGGGGGCGCCCACCCAAGCACCCGCGCCCGGCACTCGTGGTGGACGAGGTCCCCACACCACCGCGTCGCATCGTGCTCGCACCCGAGCGGGTCGCATAGCGACCCACCATCGCCAGTTGCGGGCAACGTTCAGCGAGCCCGCGACTCGGTCCGCCGCGTTGCGGGTCCCTCCCCCCGGGGGCCCGCAACGCCGGTGCGGAAGTAGCCTCGGAGACTGTGGTGCGCGCCGAGACCCAAACGCTTCGGGGCACCTCCATCGTCGTGCTGGCCCTCGGTCTGCTCCTCGCCGCGTGCGGGGGCGCATCACCCGGGAGGACGCTCGCACAGGGCCCAGGTGCACCCGATGCCGTGCGACTCCCCGACGTCCTCGTATCGACACTCGACGGCACGGCTGTGTCACTGCCGTCCCTCGCTGCGGGCACCCCGCTGCTCATCAACTACTGGTACGCCGCCTGCCCTCCCTGCAAGGAGGAGATGCCGGCGCTCGCCGCGCTCGCCCGGGAGTTCAGCGGCCGCGTGACCTTCATCGGCATCAACCCACAGGACGATGCAGAGACTGCCCAACGCGTGGCCGCCGAGCGTGGCACCACGTATCGACAGTTGCTCGACAGCACACAGCGCAGTGTGGATGCACTGGGGCTCACCGGGTTTCCCACCACGGTCCTCGTGTCCCGGTTCGGCACCATCGTCGCAACCTTCCGCAAATCGTTCACCGAGGCCGAACTGCGAGACCTCATCAACCGGGCACTGCTGTCGTGATCGCGCTCTCGGGACAGTTTGCCCTCAACTTCCTGCGCGGTGTGCTCGCAACAGTGAACCCGTGCGGCTTCGTACTCCTGCCCACCTACCTCCTGTACTTCCTCGGCACCGAGGGAGCTAGGCCGGGCACGCAGCGCGCCAGCATTCAGCGCGCACTTGTCGTGAGCGCCGCAGTGTCCGCAGGCTTCTTCTCGGTATTCCTCGTGATCGGGCTGCTCGTCGAGGCGGGGTTCTCGTGGTTCACGCAGCACTCCGACTGGCTGGGCCTCATCATCGGCATCATCCTCCTCCCCCTCGGCCTCGCGATGATCTTCGGGTTGAGGGTCTCGATGAACCTGCCGAAGTTTGTCCGAAACAGCAACGACCGTCGCATTGTCTCGATGTTCCTCTATGGGGTGTCCTACGCGATCGCATCGCTCGGGTGCACGATCGGGCTCTTCATTCCGGCACTCGCGAGCGCCCAGAACGAGGGCTACGCAAGCGCTGTGCTTGCAACGGCGCTGTACGGAGTGGGCATGGGTGTCACGCTCACCGCGCTCACGGTTGCCCTCGCACTCGCCCGCACGGGCCTCCTCCGTGTGCTGCGCCGAGCCATGGAGCACCTCGACCTCGCTGCGGGCGTACTCATGATGCTGACCGGCGCCTATCTCGTCTGGTACTGGGGTTCGGAGGTCCGCAACCCGGGCGGGAACAAGGGCGGCGCCGTCAGCCAGGTCGAGAACTGGCAGACGAAGGTGGCGAACTGGCTGAACAACGTGGGCGTCACCACGCTGGCGATCGTGCTCGTGGGCGTCACCGCAGGCGCCGTAGTGTTTGCCGTGGCCCGGAGCCGCCGTCAGCGCTCCGGTGATGCCAACACGGTGTCCCCATGACCCTGTTCTCCCAATTGCTCGCTCACCCCGGTGTTGACGAGGTCTGCGAACTACGTGGGACGTTCGGCTTCATGGCGTACCACGGCGGCTCCCTCGAGGTCGCCACCGACGTGATCGCGCGGCGTGCCGCCGAGGCCTCGGGGGCGAGTTATTACGGAGTTCACCAACCGGCCGACCTGCAGTGGCACATCCCCTCGACAAAGGTCCGGCCGAACGAGTCCCCGGTGATGGCGGCATTCCTCGACCACGTCGATGTGGTCATCACCGTGCATGGCTTCGGCCGGCAGAACTTCTTCACGAGCCTGCTGCTCGGCGGCCGCAACCGTGAGCTTGCCGATCACCTTGGGGCCAACCTGCGCGTCGCGCTCCCTGCGTACGACATCATCACGGACCTCGAGGCGATCCCGACCGAGCTGCGGGGTCAGCACGAGCACAACCCCGTGAACCTCCCCGTGAGGGCCGGCGTGCAGCTAGAGCTTCCGCCGCGGGTCCGCGGCTCGAGCCCGCTCTGGTGGGACTGGGAAGGCCCGGGCCTCGTGCCGCACACGGAGGCGTTGATCGCTGGCCTCGCTGCTACCGCACTCGAATACCGCTAGCGGAGCGGAGGCTATGCCCGAGCTGAATTACGGCGCGAGGCGCTCGATCACCCATTCCTGCGACAAACGACGGTAACGGATCCGGTCGTGCAGCCTGCTCGGGCGTCCCTGCCAGAACTCGACCATCTCGGGCACGATTCTCCAACCGCCCCAGTGCTCCGGGCGCGGGATGTCGGCCCCCTCGAAGCGTGCCTCGACCGAGGACACGAGCGCCTCGAGCTCGCTGCGGTTCGCGATCACCCGTGACTGAGGGGACGCCCACGCACCGATCTGGGAGTTGCGCGGGCGGGACGCGAAATACGCATCGGACTCCGCTGCACTCACGCGCTCCACCCGACCCCGCAGCTTCACCTGTCGGTGCACCGCGAGCCACGAAAAGACCGCCGACGCGACGGGGCGGGCGATGAGGTGCTGGCTCTTGGCCGAGGTGTAGTTCGTGAAGAACACGATGCCCTGTCCGTCCGCGCCGCGGGCAAGCACATTGCGCGAGTCCGGGATGCCGTCGTCGCCGATGGTGGAGAGCACGAACGCGTTGGGCTCCACACACTCCGCCTCGACGGCCTGGTCGAACCACAGTCGCCACTGGCGCAGTGGATCAACATCCGCCTCGGCCGCGTCGAAGCCATGGGTCTCGTAGTCGATGCGCCGGTCGAGGCTCACTTGGGCCCGATCGCTCTCATGCCGCGCATGTACGGCAGCAACACGTCGGGTACCGCTACAGAACCGTCGGGCAGGCGGTAGTTCTCGAGGATCGCGGCCAGCACGCGCGGCACCGCAAGCGCGGAGCCGTTGAGGGTGTGCACATGCTCGGTTCCCTTCTGGCCGGTGCGGCGGAACCGGATGTCGGCGCGTCGGGCCTGGTAATCGCTGAACCAGCTGACCGAGGACACCTCGAGCCACTTGTCACAACCGGGTGCGTACACCTCGATGTCGAAGCTGAGGTGGTGGCTCTGGCCGAGGTCACCGCTGCAGATGGCGATCACCCGATAGGGAAGGCCGAGGGCCTCGATCGTCCCGGCTGCGCGTGCGACGAACTCGTCGAGTAGCGCGCGCCCGTGTTCGGGGGCGGCGTACGCAAGGATCTCCACCTTGTCGAACTCGTGACCGCGCAACAGGCCCCGTGTGTCCCGACCGGCGGAGCCTGATTCGCGTCGGTAGCACGGCGAGTAGGCCATGAAGCGCTTGGGAAGCTCGCCCTCGTCGAGGATCTCGCCGGCGCTGATGGACGTGAGCGGTACCTCGGCGGTGGGGACGCACCACAGGTCGTCCCGCTCGATTGCATACGCATCGTCCGCGAACTTCGGCAACTGGCCGGTGGAGGTGAGCGTGGCCGTCGTGACGAGCGTGGGTGGCCGGATCTCCTCGAAGGCATCCGCGTTGCGGTCCAGCGCGAGCTGGCACAGGGCACGGGCCATTGTTGCTCCCGCGCCGCGCAGCATCGTGAACATCGCGCCGCTGATCTTCGCTGCGCGCTCGTTGTCGAGGATCCCCAGTGCGACACCGGTCTCCCAGTGGGGGACACGCTGGTGATCCGCGAACGTCCTGCCCTCGAGGCCATGCACCCGGATCACCGGGTTGGCCTCGTCCGAGACGCCCTCGGGTGCCTCGTCGCTGATGAGGTTGGGGATGCGCAGCATCACCTGCCGGAGTTGCTCGTCCACCTCGGAGGTCTGTGTTGCGAGGGCGCGTTCCTGCTCGCCGAGTTCACGGCTCTGGGACATCGCCGAATCGGCCTCCTCAGCCCGACCGTCACGTCGCAACTGACCGACCTGCTTCGAGAGGTCATTCACCTGGTGCCGCAGCGTGTCCCGCTCGGCCGCCAGTTCCCGAAGCCGGACATCGAGGGCCACTGCTTCATCGAGCTGGAGCAGCAACTCGGGCTTCGCGCGGCGCACCATTCGCGCGCGCACGCTCTCGAGGTCGGTACGGAGCAGACGAACGTCGATCACGTCGCTAGAACCTATCGCTCCGCCATCTCGGGTCCCGGCCCATTTCCCCGGATGAACTGCAGGCGGCGTAGCCTTGAGGTGTGCCCGATCCGGCTGTGTGCGTCGAGAACCTCCGGGTGCGCTACGGAGATCTCGTGGCAGTCGACGGTGTGACTTTCACTGCAGAGGCGGGCACCATCACCGCGGTGCTCGGGCCCAACGGAGCCGGGAAGACCTCCACGATCGAGGTCTGCGAAGGCTTTCGCAGGGCCAGCGGCGGGCGCGTGAGCGTGCTCGGGCTCGACCCCGCGGCGCAACAGCGAAAGCTCTCCGAACGGATGGGCGTCATGCTCCAAGACGGCGGCGTGTACCCGTCTGCCCGGGTGGCAGACGTTGCGCGCCTGTTCTGTGATCTCTACGGCAACCGTGAGCAACCCGGCGAGCTTCTCGAACGGGTGGGCCTCACCTCACGGTCGAGGTCGACATGGCGACGATTGAGCGGGGGCGAGCGCCAGCGTCTCTCGCTGGCCATGGCGCTTGCTGCGCGGCCCGATGTGGCCTTCCTCGACGAGCCGACCTCCGGGGTGGACGTGAACGGCCGCACCGAGATCCGTTCGATCCTGCGCGACCTTGCGGCGCGCGGGTGCTGTGTCGTGATTGCGACGCACGAGCTCGACGAGGCCGAGCGCGTGGCGGACCGAGCCGTCGTATTCGACCACGGTCGCCTCCTCGCCTCGGGGACACTCGACGAACTGCGCGGCGGCCAGCGCCAGATCCGCTTCCGCCTGGCCCCGGATGTCACAGCACCAGACTTCTCGGCACTCGACCAGCACGTCGGGCGGGACGGCGAGTACTACGTCATTGAGGGCGCCAGCGCCGGCTCCATGGCCTCGCTCACGGCATTCCTCGAACAGCATCGGCTCGAGCCGCTGGACCTGCGTGCCGGTCAGACATCACTCGAGGACGTGTTCCGCCGCCTCACGAACGGGACTTCGGCATGAGGCCGCTGCTCGCACAACTCCGGGCCGAGCTGCAGTTGATGCTGCGCAACGGTGAGCAGGTCCTGCTGACGGTCGGCATCCCCACGATGCTCCTCGTGTTCTTCAGCCTCGTTGACGTGCTGCCAAAGGGCTCCGCGACGGATCCCATCGACTTTCTTGCACCGGGGATCCTTGCTCTTGCGGTCATGTCCACGGCGATGGTGAGCCTCGGGATCGGTACGGGTTTCGAGCGTTCCTACCGGGTGCTCAAGCGTCTCGGTGCAACCCCGCTCGGTCGGGGTCGGCTGCTGGCCGCAAAGATCGCCTCCGTCATTGCCGTAGAAATTCTGCAATTCGCGATCCTCGTGCCCGTGGCCTATGCACTCGGCTGGGACCCGACAGGGCCCGAGTGGGCCCCTGCTGTCGGTGCCGTCGTCCTCGGGACGATTGCGTTCGGTGGTCTCGGGCTGCTTCTGGCGGGCGTTCTGCGCGCCGAGATCAACCTCGGTGCCCAGAACGGCATCTACCTCGTGCTGCTCCTGCTCGGCGGAATGGTGATCCCCTTCGGGAACCTGCCGGTGGGGTTGCGGGCCGTAGCCAGGGTGCTCCCGTCCGGCGCTCTCGCCGACGTCCTGCGTGACACGTTGACGGCTGCTGGCGACCGGCCGGGTCTTGCGTGGATCGTGCTCGCCGCTTGGGCGATCGTCACCCCACTGGCAGCGGCACGCTTCTTCCGCTGGGAATAAGGGTCAGTCGGCCTTGCGCGACACGCCTGGCTCGACGGCGGCAGGTGACTCGCGGAACGCTTTGACGACTTGGTCGTAGGTCAACGACTCGTCGTCATTCACGTAGCCGGTGATCGGCGCCTCGTCCGTGCGCTTCAACCTCATTTCGCGAGCCTGGCCGGTAATGAAGTGTCGGAAGAAGACCACCCCGATGATCGTCCACAGGTAGACCGAGCCACCGAGTTTCATGATCGCACCGGCAATCTGCTGGTCCTCGGACACGGTGAGACCCCAGACCCGGATGGGGACGTCGTAGCGCTTGTAGACCGTTCCCTCGGCGAACGTGAGCCAGGCTGCCGGAACGGTCGGCACCACCGACTCGAGGAAGAGGTAGATCATCTTGCCCGCCGGCTTGAGGTGCCATTCCGGGATCGGGCCACACACCGGCATGAACGCGATAAGCGAAGTGAGCACGAGGACCGTGTGGAGTCCGTAATGCATCAGGGCATTCCCCACCGATGCGTTGACGACACCGGGGATGTGGGTGACCATCACGTAGCCGTTGAAGATCACCCCGGCAGCGATGGGGGCGCAGACGAACTTCGCTGCCCGGTAGGCCCGACCGTTGCCGATGAGCGCTCGCCCCATCCACTCGGGGATGGCGAGGAGGAACAACGGCGCCAGGAAGTACGACATCATCAGGTGCTGCACCATGTGCACCGAGTAGAGGTAGTTCTCCGCTAGGTCGTGGATGGGCCAGTCTGATCCCGACCAGAAGATCAGGATTCCCGCCGAGAAACAGATGACCTGCTTCTTCGAGACCCTCGGCCCTTCCGGCACCGCCTCGGGACCGATAACGCGCACCATGTACACGTACGCCGCAATAATGCCGAGCATGATGACCCAAACCTCCGGGTGTGCCTGGAACTTCCAGACCCTCCCCAGTTGTTCGGCTACGGACGTGGTTGCTTCTGCGAGCATGTGTACGCCTCCGGGGGCGTGAGAATTACGGCTGCAGGAAAAACTTGAAGGTTGCGAGGAAGCCGATGTACACGGCGACCGCAAGCAGGAAGCCACTCCAGAACAGGTAATGGAACACCTTGGCGTCCTTGCGCAGGTGCATGAACTCGAGCACCACCATGACGAACTTGATCATCATCAGGATCAGCAACAGCGGCATGAACGCTGCGCCGATGTCGATGTAGCTGAGCAGCACCTCGAGACCCGTAAGGATCGCAAGCGCCAGCGCAACGAGGTAATAGTGCGAGTTGCCGTGTCCGGCGTGCTCGGTGTGCTCAACGTTCGGGTCGGTGCCCGTGCTTGCGTGTTCGACAGCGGTGCTCATGATGTTTGCCTCACGCCGGGATCAGGTAGACGAGTGTGAAGATGAGAATCCACACGATGTCGACGAAGTGCCAGTACAGACCGACGAGTTCGATGACCTCGGCCTTGTCACCCGGCACCTTGTTCGACTTGAGCATCCCGACCGTAGCCATCAGCATGATGATGCCGGCGGTGACGTGGACCCCGTGGAACCCGGTGAGGGTGTAGAAACTCGAGCCGAAAAGGCTCGTGGTGTAGCCGAGACCCTTGCGGTAGAACTCGGTGAACTCGAATACCTGGCCGCCCACGAACGTCGCGCCGAGCACGGCGGTAACGGTCATCCAGAGCTTGGCCTTGTCGATGTTTCGCTTCTGCGCCTCGGCGACCGCCAGCACCATGGTGAGCGAGCTCATGAGGAGCACGAACGAGCTGACCGAGGTGTACGGGATGCTGAACACCTGATCCGGGCCCGGACCCTTGACGTGACGACCCCGGTACAGCATGTACGTGGAGATCAGCCCGCCGAAGAGCAGGCACTCGGACCCGAGGAACAGCCACATCGCAAGCTTGTTGTTGGACAGACCGGTCGATGTGTGACCGTGCCCGCTGCCGTGATCGTCGTGGGAGGTGCCGTGTTCGGCTACTGCGGCAGTGCTCACGCCGTCAACTCCTTGATCGCGTCATCGGTGGGTGCCGGCGGTTCGTAGTCGTCCTTGGTGGCCACCGAGGGTTCCATGCTCCACCCGAACAGACCGAGGATCGTCACGAGTGCGCCCACAGCGATGAGGATGTGCGAATAGATCACGCCGAACCCGATGATCGGCAGCGAGAGGGACACCACCAAAGGCCAGTACGACGGCGAGGGAAGGTGAATGTTCTTCTCGGCGTGTGCCATTTGCTCCGCCATGATCTGCTCGGCGGTAGCTATCTGCTTGATCTCATCCGTCTCGTGGTCAACGGCGTACTTGCGGTGGAAGAACTCGTCGAGCTCGTGGACCGTCGGGATCGCATCGAAGTTGTGCGCCGGCGGCGGGTTCGAAGTCATCCACTCGAGGCTGCGGGCATCCCACGGGTCGAGCGGGGCCTTCACTGCAGGGTTCTTGCTCCGGTGCGTGATCACAACGTTCACAATGAAGCAGAGGATCCCGATCGCCACCACGAAGGCTCCAACTGTGGAGATGGCGTTCCAGAACCGTGCATGCACGTTGGACTCCTCGTACCGGTACATGCGGCGCGGCTGGCCCTGGAGGCCAACGATATGCATCGGTCCGAAGGTGAGATTCATGCCGATGACCATCAGCCAGAAGTTCGCCTTGCCCCAGCGTTCGTTCAGGAGCCGACCGAAGACCTTTGGCCACCAGTAATAGAAACCGGAGAACAGGCCGAAGATCGCACCGCCGAAGAGCACATAGTGGAAGTGCGCAACGATGTAATACGTGTCGGTCTGCTGCGTGTCGGACGGCGCCACTGCGTGGGTGACGCCGGACAGCCCACCGATGGTGAACTCAATGACGAGTCCGATGGCGAAGAGCATCGCTGTGGTGAACTGCAGTTTGCCGCCCCACATCGTGAGCGTCCAGTTGATGATCTTCACCCCGGTAGGCACGGCGATCATCATCGTTGCCATCGAGAACACGAGAACCGAGATCGGTCCGAGTCCGCTGGCAAACATGTGGTGGGCCCACACACCCCAGCCAACGAAGCCGATCGCTGCACCGGAGATGGCCACAAACTTGTACCCGAACAGCGGCTTACGGCTGAACACCGGAAGCACCTCGGACACGATGCCGAAACTCGGGAGTACGAGGATGTATACCTCTGGATGGCCGAAGATCCAGAACAGGTGCTGCCAGAGCAAGGGGTCGGCACCCTGTTTCACGTCGAAGAAGGCACCGCCGAAACCTCGGGAGAAACTGAGCAGGAACAGCGCCACGGTGATGACCGGCATCGCGAACACCAGCAGGAACTGCACGACCATAATCATCCAGGTGAAGATGGGCATCTTGAACAGGCTCATGCCCGGCGCCCGCATGTTGATGCAGGTGACAATGAGGTTGATCGCACCGGTGAGCGAGGCGATGCCCGTGATCTGGAGCCCGAATGCCCAGAAGTCCACGCCGTGCCCGGGTGAGAACATCTTGGTTGAGTTCGGTGCGTACATGAACCAACCGCCGTCAGCACCACCACCGAGGAACCAGGACAGGTTGACGAAGATTGCTCCGGCGACGAAGGTCCAGAGGCCGAATGCGTTGATTCTCGGGAACGCTACGTCTCGGGCACCAATCTGCAGCGGGACGAAGTAGTTAGCGAACGCCGAGGCCATGGGCATCACGAAGAGGAACACCATGGTGGTGGCATGCATCGTGAACATCTGGTTGTATTGCTCGGCGCTCAGCACCTTGCCGTTGGGGGCTGCGAGTTGCAGCCGGATGAGCATCGCCTCAAGGCCGCCCACGATGAAGAACACGAAGGCAACGACGCCGTACATAATGCCGATCTTTTTGTGATCGACAGTGAACACCCAGTCCCGCCAGCCCTTGGGCTCGACCGGACGGGCGAACATGCCCTTTGCCTCCTTCGGCGTGACCAGCGCGGGGGCGCCAGTACCGGCCGGAAGGGCGACGTTTGTTCGTGGTTGTTCGATGATTGCCATTTACTCGGCTCCCGTCACTTCAACGTCTGCAGGTAGGTAACGATGCTGTCGATCTGCTTCTCGGAGAGACCCAGATTCGGCATTCCGCGCAAAAGACCCTTTGCATCGGGCTTGACGTACATGGGCTTCTCCCCCGGTGCGTTGCGCAGCCAAGCCTCCAACTGGGTCCGGTTCAGGCAGTCACTGGTGACACCCTCGAGGTAGACGGCGCCGAGTTGCTCGCTTGCTGCCTTCGTGAGGCGCTCGGTGCAGGTCTTGTTGAGCAGTGGGAAGGTCTCGCCGGCGAAGCGGGAGCGCGTCATCAGATGAGTCAGGTTCGGGACCGATCCAGCAACGATGTTGTTCTCGGGTGCAGCGATTGATGGCGTTCCGTCGGCGTTCTTCATGCCGTTGACCTGATGGCAGCGGCTGCAGTTCTGGCGGTACGCGCGATACCCCTGCGCTTCGGGGGACTCATCTGTCTCTGCGTACACGGTGGCTTCACGCTGCTGGTTCTGCACCCAGGTGGCGAAGTCCTGCTCGTTGAGCGCAACCGCCCACTGGCGCATGTTCGCGTGCGAGAGCCCGCAGAACTCTGTGCACTGGCCCGCAAAGTATCCGGGTGCGTCCGCCTCAATCTTGTTCTCGTGAACACGACCGGGTACTGCGTCCTTCTTGCCGTTGAGGGCCGGAATCCAGAACGAGTGGATCACGTCCCGGCTGGTCTCACGGAGCAGCACACAGGTGCCGGCCGGTATCACCAGCTCACCAGAGGTGACGATGGGCTTGGTGATGCCGTACTTCTGGTTCGCGGCTGTGGCCGGGTAGGCGTACTCCCACCACCACTGCTGGCCGGTGACGTTCACCGTCATCTCACAGCCGTCGGTGTCCGCGATCTGCACGATCGTCCGGGCGGTGAAGGCCCCGATCGTTGCAAGGATGACGAAGGGGATGATTGTCAGCACGATCTCGAGCGCCGGCTTGCCGTGGGTCTGCTTGGGAATCGGCTGACCCTTGTCTCGGAACTTGGTGACGGCGTACCCCACCGCAAGGAAGACGAGCACGCCGACGATGCCCGCCACGAGGAACACAGGCCTCTGGAGGTTGTCGATCTTTCGAGCCGACTCCCCCTTGGGCTTCCACGTGTCCTGCGGGGAGTTCCTTGAACAGCTCGACAACAAGAGGGCGCCGCCCAACAGTGCGGTGCCCCCGGCAACGCGTCGCCACGTGCGGCGCGCGACGGACTTACGGGTCTCAGCGTGAGCGGTCATGGTCTGGGGGGAACCTGTCCTTCTCGTATCGGGGTTCATGCGAGCACCTCGATCGGGATCTCCGCTCCGGGGATCCCGGGAACGTAGAACTTGAACTCCTGGCCGGGCGGCGCTGCGGCCGAGGGCTTCGGGATGTTGATCGTGATCAGCTGCACCTTGCCGCCGTCGATGGCGTTGGTGCACACGATCTGCTGGGCGAGGTCCGTGGTCGGCTTGCCGTTCGCGTCGACAGCATTCACGAGGTAGGAAGCCGCGAGGCGACGCTCCTCACCTTCGGGGTTCTCGTTCTTGAACATGATGTTGACCGTGAGGCCCCGACCGAACACCACACTGCTGGCCGCATCCCCGAACGTCTCCACCGAGAGCTTGTTGTCCCGCAGGATTACCTGGGCAATGGTGCTCGACTTCGCGGCGAGCGATCCCGATGCATGGTGATCTGCCTCGGTGATCTCCTCACCACAGTTACTGCGTTCTGAGGGGTGACCGGGCTCGTCGCGGAAGATCTTTCCCTCCTCGGCGAGTTCGTGGCGCTCGCCGACCGCTGCCGTCCAGATGCCAGCACCGAGGATGGCGACGGCACCGACACTGCAGATCCCGGCCATAACGGCCTTACTCGGCCGACGCTTGGCGGCGAAGATGAAGCCGAAGATCGTGACGAGGGACGCAACAGCAATGAACAGCACCGGACCGACGGTGCTGTCGGAGCGGAGCATGATGCGGGAGAAGGCGAAGATGAGCGAACCGAGTCCGACAGCGGCAAGGATCGGCATCTCGAGCGGATGCAGCATGAATCCGCGGACTGCCCTGTTGTAGCCGGCATCTGCACTTGCCCGTTCTGCCCAGGCCTGCACCATCCACTCGACCAAGGCAACGGTGAGCGTGATGAAGCCACCGATGAACCACCGCTTGTCAGTGACGAGACCGATCACCACGAGACCGGCGCCGAGCGCTGCAACGAGCGGCCAGAGGCTCGCACCCGAGGCAGGGCTCGCGGCCGCGGCCGAAGCGGTGGCAGTGGGATCTGCTGCAGAGACGTCGGCGTCCCGGGTGTAGATCACGACCCCGGCGATGAGGGCAAGGGCGCAGGCTGCTGCGCCTAGGCCGACCACGGCGACTGCGTCGCCGTTCTGGAAGAAGCCGAACACGACAATGCCCGCCACAGCGGCGCTTGTCATTCCGAAGAACAGTTTGGATCCGGTGGAGAACATCGGTCCTACTTCGTGACGTAGACGGTGAACCACACTGCGGTATTCAGCGCAGCGAGGAAATACCAGTAGAGGGCCAAACCGGAAAGGGTTTCCCGGTCCTTGGTGCGGCCGCCGATGTAGCGGAACGCACCCACTAGGGCGTACACAATGCCGACAACCACCAGAACGAACAAGGTTCCGGTGATCGCGTAGAACATTGAGTTGTACGCAGTATCGCCCTTCACGGGAAGAGCAACCTTCTTCCAGACGTAGGCCTGGGAGTTCAGGTGAGCGAGCCCGAGGATCATCACGATCCCGAGGCCCACGGCGGTGTGCTGACGGTCGCCGCGCTTGGCCGAGTAGACAACCCATTGGATCATGACGCAGGCGAGGAAGGCCGTGATCCACATCGTGTTGGTGGCAACCTCGGGAATGATCACCTTCTTGGGCTTCCAGACCGTGGTGCCGGCGTTGTCCCGAAAGCGGAACCAGAGTGCCGTCATGGCGCCGACCAGCATTGCAGCAGCGCCGCAGAACAGGGCCGTGCCAACCAGGACCTGACGACGGGGCGCCGGGGCCGGGGCAGGGGGCAAAGCGAGCATCAGGCATCACTCCCGGCGGACTTGAGGTCGGCGAGCGGCTCGGCCGACGAAACGATGGGCAGCTCGACGAAGTTGTTCACCGGTGGCGGCGACGAGGTTGCCCACTCGAGCGTCTGTCCGTCCCACGGATCGTCCCCGACGAACTTGCCAGTGACGAAAGCCTGCACTGCGAGCGCCAGGAAGCCGAGGATGGTCAGCGCCATCAGGACATGGCCAACCGACGTGAGCACGTTGAGGAACTCGGGAGCGGCCTCGTTGGTCCAGCCCTCAACGAGTTCCGAGGCATTCCGCACACCGAACAGACCAGGCTGGTTGTTGAAGCCGGCAATGAGGTTCGGAACGACAACAAGCGCTGCTGCCCCGGTTGCACCCAGCGCGAGGAGCATCTGCGGGATCTTCGGGATCCTTCGTCCACGCATCTTCGGACCCCAGTACGAGATGGAACCCAGTGCAGCAATCACCACGGAGTACACGATTGCGAAGAAGACACCTTCCTCGTAGACGGTGCCCGAGAGCTGCAGATCCGCAATCGGCTCGAGCAGGTGCGCTGCGATGCCCAGCGTGAGGATCGCGACAGCACCGAGGCCGAACAGCAACGGAGCTTCGAGCCGGAGCGTTCTCGCCTTCAGGCCCACGAGCAGGGTGAGCGTGACAGCGCCCATGACCGCAAGCAGACCGACTACCGGCAGCAGCGTGAAGAATGCGTAGTCCACCATGTCCTTGAAGCGGTCACCGCCGCTCAGGGCGCTCCACGGGCCGATTCCGTGACTGACCTGGGTGACACCGGTGAGGCTGGCGGTGGCAACGATGCCGACACCGAGCAATACGCCAGCTCGCAGGATATTGCGGCGACGGGCAAAGGTGGGAACCACCTCGGCGACGAAGCCCAGGACCGGCAGCGCCCACACGAGCGTGCTGGTGCCCGAGAGTGCCGTGCGGATCCACGGGTAGATCTCGTTGCCGCCCCAGCCATTGACGTCGATCGCTGTGCGTGCCCCGAAGCGGTGGTCCGCAAACAGGTAGATGAGCGCTGCGAGTAGCACCGGGAGCACGAGGATGAGCGATGCTGCAGTGACGAGCGCTGACCAGGCGAATGCGGGCACCCGCTCAAGAGTCATGCCCGGTGCCCGACTCGTCAGCACCGTGGTGGCGAGGGAGATCGCTGCGCACAGCAGACCAATCACCGTCAGGCCGAGCCCGGCGAGGAACAGGTCCACGGCGCTCTCCTTGCCGCCACCGGGCCCGCCGTTCTGCAGGTAGGACACGATCACGATGCCGGAGCCCGTGAGCCAGGTCCACAGTCCGAGGGCCGCAAGCCGGGGGAACGCAAGTGAGCGGGCGCCGATCTGCAGCGGCACGACGGAGATCGCCACACCGAGCATGCAGGGGATCGCCAGCATGAACACGAGGCCCACCCGCCAGAGCGAGAAGAGCTGCCCGAGCGCATTGACGTTGATGAACGTCTCGTCGGTCTGGATCCGGTCGAACCCGAGCGCGGCACCAAGCCCGATCAATCCGGTACCGAGCAACAGGCTCAGGTAGAGAAACAGCCGTCCGATCCGCTTGTGGTCCGAGGAAGTCACCAGCGAGGCCGCGTGAGCAAGAACCTGTCCGCTCGCGGACGGTTCATCGGCTGCTACAGCGGAATCGGGATGGGTGTCAATGGTGGTCATGTGCGTCCTTTTGCCCGCGACGGCGCGAACTTGCCCGGCCGGACGAAAAGAAGAGATGGGTCTACAGAGGCCAGATTACCCACCCGGGTTGTCCGGATCGGAAATCCCCGGCGCAGCACGGCCACTACCACCCGAAACGCACCAGAACGTCAACAGTGAGGGCTGCGAAAAGCAGGGTGACGTACGAAATGGAGAAGCCGAACACCCGCATCGAGCGGGCCGTGGTGGGGTTGCGCCCCAGATCGATGACACCGGCGAGGAAGAGCAGACCGAGAACGCCCGCCGAGATGGCATAGATCCAGCCGAGGTTGCCGACCGGGATGAGGACCAAGGAGATCGCCACCAAGATGACCGTGTACCCGATCATGTGACGAACTGTTTCTTTGGGGCTGACCACAGCGGGCAGCATCGGAACGCCGGCCGAGCGGTAGTCGTCGGCATAACGGATCGCCAGCGCCCAGAAGTGGGGCGGTGTCCAGAAGAAGATGAGCAGGAACAAGACGACCGGTGACCACGCCATCGAGTTGGTGATTGCGGCCCAACCGACCAGCGCCGGAACCGCCCCAGCAGCGCCGCCGATGACAATGTTCTGCTTGCTCGTGCGCTTCAGCCAGATCGTGTACACGAAGACATAGAAGGCAGTCGCGCTCACAGCCAGCACTGCGGCAAGCAGGTTCGTGAACGCCCAGAGCACCCCGAACGCCACCAGCTCGAGCGCCACAGCGAAGATCAGAGCATTACGGGGGGCAATCAACCCGGTAACCAGCGGACGCGAGGCCGTGCGCTCCATCAGGGCGTCGATGTCCCGGTCGATGACCATGTTGATGGCATTCGCACCGCCGGCAGCGAGTGTTCCACCGATCAGTGTTGCGACGATGAGGCGCAGCGGCGGCCACCCCTGCTCGGCCATCACCATGGCGGGCAGCGTGGTGATCAGCAGCAGCTCGATGATCCGCGGCTTGGTGAGGGCGATGTAGCCGCCCACCGTGGTCGTTGGGGCCCGGCGCACACCGTGAACGAGTCCGGTCTCGCGCCCGCCAACCCGCTTGGCAGGTGCCAGCCGGGAGGGGACGAGTGGGCGTGTTCCGACGGCCATAAGCACTATGAGCGTACGGCTCGCCGGGAACCGTGACCAACCCCGGAATCCGACTGATTATCCGACATGAGTGCCACGGCCACTTGGAGCAGCGAGAATGGTCACTGTGGTTTTTTCGTCGTTGCCCGAGTGCGCCCCGGTCACTGCGTCCACCGCGCCCGCAGAAGTCGAACTGCCCACGAGCGACACCGATGTCCGGCCGGATCGCCCCTGGGTGGTCCTCGTCTGGAACGACCCCATCAACTTGATGTCGTACGTGACCTTCGTGCTGCAGAAACTCTTCGGCTATTCGCTGGAGAAGGCCACAGTGCTCATGATGGATGTACACGAAAAGGGTCGGGCTGTCGTGTCAAACGGCCCCCGTGAGCGGGCCGAACTCGATGTTTTCCGCCTCCACGAACATGGCCTGTGGGCCACGATGCAACAGGACGACTGACGTGGCGATACGTCGACGCCGCTGGCGGGTTCGGGCGAACGGGAGCGGGTTCGACCTGAACCTCCCGGCCGAGGAGCGCCAACTGCTGGCGAATCTCCTTCCGCAGCTACGGGAGGTGATGGAGCACCCCGATGACGAACGGGCGAGGCGCCTGTTCCCGACTGCGTATACCGATGACGTCGAGCGGGACGCCGAATACCACCGCTTCATGCGGGAGGAACTGGTGGCCTCGCGAGTCGCGGCCCTGGAGACGTTCGCGAGGACCGCAGAGTCCAAACACATCGACGAGGCCGCCCTTCTTGGCTGGATGCAGTGCGTCAACGGGGTCCGCCTCGTGCTGGGAACCCTGCTCGACGTCAGCGAGGACGACGACCTCCACCGCCTCGACGAGAACGACCCCCACTTCGCAGAAGCCGCGCTGTACGGATACCTCTCGGGCTTGCTCGAGGAGATTGTTCAGGCCCTCAGCAGGGGCTGAACCCGTGCCGGTTGGGGTTGCAGATTCGTCTGGCGCGTTCCCGGGTGCCTGCTGGTAGTGTTGCCACGCTCACAACGAGAACGTACCTAGCCCCCATCGTCTAGTGGCCTAGGACACCACCCTTTCAAGGTGGCGGCACGGGTTCGAATCCCGTTGGGGGTGCTGGCCAGTTCATCTGGTCCCGTGGTGAAGTTGGAGTTCACGCCGGCCTGTCAAGCCGGAGGTCGCGGGTTCGAGTCCCGTCGGGACCGCTGAGCAGCGGGGTTGCCG
>CAFAAJ010000012.1_pt1 | contig 23378 bp, 18 predicted proteins | sample 7267551 | NCBI WGS metagenome assembly CAFAAJ01 (sample SAMEA6813983, study PRJEB35770) | uncultured Acidimicrobiales bacterium | biome: Freshwater; feature: Freshwater reservoir; material: water | place: Czech Republic | collected 2017-08-18 | depth 30m m
ACCTGCATCGTGCTCAACGGTGTTGCCAAGACCTATGCGATGACTGGCTGGCGGGTGGGCTGGATGATCGGCCCGAAGGACGTCATCAAGGCCGCCACCAACTTCCAGAGTCATGCCACGTCGAACGTGTGCAACGTCGCCCAGAAGGCGGCGCTCGCTGCCGTGGCCGGCGATCTCACTGCGGTGTCGATGATGCGTGACGCGTTCTACCGCCGTGGGCGCACGATGCACCAGATGCTCTCCGCCATCCCCGGGGTCACGTGCATGGAGCCGCAGGGCGCGTTCTACTGCTTCCCGTCGTTCCAGGGCCTGCTCGGCCGCCCGGTCGGCGCAGACGGCCGTGTGGCAACCAACACGCTCGAGCTGTGCGACCTCATGCTCTCCGAGGCCAAGGTGGCGCTGGTGCCGGGAGAGGCATTCGGCGCCCCGGGCTACGCACGCCTGTCGTTCGCCCTGGCGGACAAGGACCTCGAAGAGGGCGTACGCCGCCTTCAGCAACTGTTCGCCTGACGCAAGCGCATGCGGGGCGGCGGCACCACGGTGTCGCCTAGGTTGACGGCGTGAGCGCCGTGGACCCGAACGATCCCTTCGAGTCGCTCGACAGAGACTGGCTCGCCTCCAAGCCGGGCACGAAGTGGCGCACGCCTGCGGACCGCATCGGCGCATGGATCGCCGACATGGACTTTCGCCCGCCCGATGTCGTGCTGGACGCGTTGCGCGCTGTTGTGGACTCCGGCGATCTCGGCTACCCCACGTGGAACCCGCGTCGGCACACGCCACTTGTGCCGCTGTTCGTGGAGCGCATGCAGCGCCGCCACGGATGGGTGCCGGAGGCCGCGCACTGCCGTGAGTACGACGACGTCATCCAGGCGGTGCGCCAGGTGGTGTACTTCATGAGCAGTCCGGGCGACGGCATCGTGATGCACACCCCCGCGTACCCACCGTTCCACGGAACGTGGCGCAGCATGCACCGCCGCCTCGTGGACGTGCCGGCGCACGCCACGGCTAACGGGTGGCACTTCGACTACGACGATCTCGAGCGGCGCCTGCAGGCAGAGCCGGGGATGGCGCGCATCTGGATCCTCTGCAACCCGCAGAACCCCCTCGGCCACGTGTTCGGCCGGGCGGAACTCGAGCGCATCGCGGAGATTGCGGATCGCCACGACCTCGTCGTGATCAGCGACGAGATCCATGCCGAGATCGTGTACGCGCCCGGGCGCCATGTCCCGTTCGAGTCGCTCGGGCCGGAGGCGTCGGCGCGCACGGTCACGCTCACGTCGGCATCGAAATCGTTCAACCTTGCGGGGATGCGCTGGGCGGTGGCCCACGTCGGTGCGCCGTCGGTTCGTGCCGTGTTCGACACGCTGCCCGCGCACTTCGCCGGCATCACGAGCATCATGGCTGCCGCCGCCGTGGAGGCTGCGTGGACGCACGGCGACGAATGGTTGCGTGCCTGCGTGCACCACCTGGACGCGCGCAGGCAGCAGTTGGCTGGACTGCTCACAGCGCACCTGCCCTCGGTCTCGCACCTCCCGCCGCAGGCCACGTATCTCGCGTGGCTCGACTGTCGCGGCCTCGGTCTGACGGAGGAGCCAGCAGAGGTGTTCCGGCGCGGCGGGGTGGAACTGAGCCCCGGCCCGGATTTCGGCGCGACATCGAACGGGTTCGTGCGACTGAACTTTGCTACCTCCAGCACGGTGCTCACCGAGATCGTCGAACGAATGAGCGCAGCAGTGCGGGTGCGCTAAGGTCCTTTCGTCCGGACCGCCAGTCCGGGCAACGTGGAACCCAGCGAAGTCCGGTGAGATTCCGGCGCTGTCCCGCAACGGTAAGGCTCTCCGGCATCCAGTCGGTGGAGATCAGCCCGGCCGCCTGGATCCATGTGCGACCAACCAACCCTCGGATGAAGGGTGGATCGCGCGGCACCGGTTCACCGGGGTCCCTCGTTCCCTCTTCATCCTCCAGATTCTTGGAGGATGAAACCCCATGATTACCCGTCGCCGCGTGCTGTTCGCGGCCCTGTCCCTCGTGCCGCTCGCCGCATCCTGCGGTTCGAAGTCGGACACCTCTGAGGCCACGAAGGTGATCGCGGTGGCGAAAACCACCACCACCTCGTCAACGGTGCCACTGCCGCTCGGCAAGCCGAGCCGGATCGTGTCGCTCTCACCGAGCGCCACCGAGACCCTGTTCGCCATCGAGGCGGGCCCCCAGGTGATTGCGGTGGACAGTTTCTCCAATTACCCGCCCGAGGCACCCGTAACCGACCTGTCGGCCTACGAGCCGAATGTGGAGGCGATTGCGAAGTACCAGCCGGACCTCGTGATCACCGACGGCACCAACACGGACCTCGCAGCACAGCTGAACAAGCTGGGCATCCCCGTCCTCCAGGCAAAGGCACCAAAGAATCTCGCCGGCGTGTACCAGCAGATCGAGAGGATCGGCGCGGCCACCGGCAACATCGCTGCCGCCGGCAAGCTGTCCACGAAGATGCAGGACCAGATCATCGCCCTCATCAAGACGTACACCAAGCCCACGGCCGGCAGGGTGCGGTACTACTACGAGTTGGACAACACGTTCTACTCCGCCTCGTCCAAGACCTTTGTCGGTGCCCTGATGGGCCAGTTCGGGATGTTCAACATCGCCGACAAGGTGGATAACTCCACCACCGCCGGCTACCCGCAGCTGACACCGGAGTTCATCGTGGAGGAGAACCCGGACGTGATCCTGCTCGCGGACTCCAAGTGCTGCCAGCAGAACGCGGAAACAGTTGCGGCACGTCCGGGCTGGTCCGAGATCCGAGCGGTGAAGGAAGGCCGTGTGGTGGTCCTCGACGACGACATCGCGCAGCGCTGGGGCCCACGTGTGCTCGACCTCATGCTGACCATCGTGCAGGCCATCACTGGGGTCACGCCGGACCCGACCATCGTCTACGAGTCATAAGCAGCCGATGACGCCCACTCTCCGCCGCCCACGCAGCCTGGTGATCAGCATTGCTGTTGGCGCGCTCGCGGTTGCGGTGGTGGTGGGTGTTATCGCCGGCACGTCGGGGATCGCCCCGGGCCGCGTGCTGTACGAGGTGCTCGACCGGCTCACCCCCGGTCGGCTCCGTTCCGGGCTGAACCTGCGCGAGCGCAACATCGTGTGGCAACTGCGCATGCCCCGCGTGGTGCTCGCCGGGATGGTGGGGGCGATGCTCTCGCTCGCCGGAGCGTCGTTCCAGGGCGTGTTCCGCAACCCGCTCGTGGACCCGTACCTGCTCGGCGCCGCAGCCGGCGCGGGCCTCGGGGCGACGGTGGCGATTGCGTACATGAAGACGCTGCGCAACACCTGGCCGGTGGACCCGATTGTGGCGCTCGGCTTCGCCGGTGCGGTGCTCGCCGTCATCGCCACGTACTTCGTGGGTGCTGCAGGCGGCACCCGAACGTCCACCTCGCTCGTGCTCGCCGGTGTGGCGGTCACGTCGTTCGCCACGGCTCTGCAGACGTACCTGCAGCGCCAGGACGACGACACCCGGCGCGAGGTGTTCTCGTGGATCCTCGGCCGTCTCAACACCGCCACGTGGGGCGATGTTCGCCTCGTGGCGCCGTACATCGTTTTCAGCTCCGCGATCCTGCTGCTGTACCGGCGCCAACTGGATGTGCTGCGCGTGGGAGAGGACGAGGCAGATGCGCTCGGCGCCCGTGTGGCGAGCACACGCGTGTGGGTGGTGGCCGCAGCAACGCTCGGTACCGCAGCGGCGGTGTCGGTGAGCGGGCTGATCAGTTTCGTCGGGATCATCGTGCCGCACACGGTGCGCCTGCTCGGCGGCTCCAGTTACCGACGGGTGCTGCCGCTCTCGCTGCTGGTTGGCGCGGCGTTCCTCATCCTCACCGACACGTTCGCCCGCACCGCTGCGGGCGGCGACAACATCCCGATCGGTGTGGTCACAGCGTTCTTCGGCGCCCCGTTCTTCATCATCCTCATGCGTACCCGGGCGGTGGCGCGATGAGCAGGGTGGACGTGAGCGCACTCACTGTCCGTTTCGGCCGGCGCGATGCGGTGAGCAACTACTCTGCGTCGGTGGCGCCGGGGGAGTGGCTGTGCCTGATCGGCCCGAACGGCGCGGGGAAGTCCTCCATCCTGCGCAGCATCGTGGGGCTCGTGGAGTCCACCGGGAGCATCGAGGTGAAGGGTCGCTCCATCCGCGGGCTGTCGAGCCGGGAGCGCGCACGCCTCGTTGCGTACGTGCCGCAGGCCCCGGTGCTGCCCGACGACATGACCGCATTCGAGTACGTGCTGCTCGGGCGAAACCCGTTCGTGGGCACGTTCCGTTCCGAGACCAAGCACGACCGCAGCGTGGTGTCCGGTGTGCTCGAGCAACTGGACCTGGACCGCTTCCGGGACCGATACCTCGGGGCGATGAGCGGCGGCGAGCGCCAGCGACTCGTGATCGCCCGCGCGCTCGCGCAGGAGGCCCCGGTGCTGCTGCTCGACGAGCCGACCACGGCGCTCGATATCGGCCACCAGCAGCAGGCGCTCGACCTCGTGGACGGCCTGCGGCGTCGGCACGGACTGACGGTTATCTCCGCGATGCACGACCTCACGCTCGCCGGTCTGTACAGCGACCGGCTCGCGCTGCTGCACGAGGGGCACCTCGTGTCCCAGGGGATGGCGGTTGACGTGCTGCGGGCCGAGACGCTCGCCGAGTTCTACAACGTGTCGGTGAAGGTGCACCACGAGGCCGACGGCACCGTGATCGTGATACCGGTTCGCCAACTGGGCTGACGGGCCGTGGTGTCGCTGTTACGGCATCCGCAGGCGTTGACCGCTCGACTCCGCCCGCACCGGGTCCAGAAATGCATTGCAGCGCTCGAGCAGTTCTGAGCACGCCGCATAATCCTCCCTTTCCGTTCGTTGGATGCAACCAAACCGGGGGAAAGTCGGCCCAGAGTGCAACGAAACATCCAAAAAGTCTCCGGTTGGCAGCATCGGGGAACTGGAGGGTGCCGCCCACCTGCGAGGATTGTCGCGTGACGGGGCGTGTGTCGAGGCTGCTGCGATTGCCGGTTCGATTGCTCGTGCCGGGCGCCCTCGTGCTGGTGTCTGCGTGCTCGGGCGGGGGAGGGGGCGACAAGGCTGACCCTGCCGCCGAGGTGGTGGCGCTCAGTGCTCCGGCCAAGCCTGCGCACCCGCTCGACGCGCTCACCCCGTCAGAACTCGACACGTTCCGGGAGGTGCTCGCCGCAGGTGGATACCTCGACGGCAGCGCGTTCCCGTACCTCGCGCTCGACGAGCCAGACAAGCAAGCAGTGTTCTCGTGGAAGCCTGGCTCGGCGTTCGCCCGCCGCGCGTTTGCGGTGGTGCGCCGGCAGGGCCGCACGTTCGAGGCAGTCGTGGACCTGGGTGCCCGTTCGCTCGTGTCGTGGACGGAGAAGCCGGGCGCCGCCACGGGGTTCGTCACCAGCGAGTTCGGGACGGCATCGTCGGCGGCCACGGCCGACGAACGGCTTGCTGCTGCGCTCGCGCTGCGCGGGCTGTCGGTCGGCGAGGTGTCATTGCTCACCTTTGCCGGCGGGTCCGTGAGCGACCCCGCCGAACAGGGCCGGCGCATCGCCCGTGTGATCCCGTTCCGCATTGCTGGCGATGCCGCCACGTTGCTGTCCCGGCCGGTGGAGGGCCTATTCGCGAGCGTGGATCTCGACACCGGCAAGGTGCTGTCGGTAACGGACACAGGTGCAGTACCCGTTCCGCTGGGCGGTCCCGTTGCCGAGGCCGGCCGTCAGCGTCCGGCACTCAACCCGGTGGTGTTCACGCCGAACGGTATGTCGAACATCGACGTCAACGGCACCGAGGTGCGGTGGGCCGGATGGTCGATGCGTTGGCGGGGCAACCGGCGTACGGGTGTGGAACTCGCCGACGTGCGCTTCAACACGGGCTCCGGTGCGCGCCGTGTGATGTACGAGGCGTCGGTGTCGGACCTGTTCGTGCCCTATCAGCACCCGGACCCGTCGTGGACGTTCCGCACGCTGCTCGACTCCGCCGAGTTCGGGCTCGGCAACACGCTGTCAACGCTGCGGCCCGGGGTGGACTGCCCGGTTGGCGCCGGGTACTTCGATGTGGTGCTGCCCGACGACGCCGCCCGCGCCGCGGTGAAGCCGCGGACGCTGTGCACGTTCGAGCGCCCCACCGGTAACCCCGCCTACCGTCTCGAGGCAAGCGCGGCGGCCGAGACCGAGATGGTGCTGCGATGGGTTGCGGTGGTGGGCAACTACGACTACATCGTGGACAACGTGTTCGGCGCCGACGGTTCGGTGCGCTTCCACGTGTTCGCGGCGGGCATCGTGCTGCAGCGAGGTGCTGCGGCGGCGAGCGTGGCCGACGCGCACAGCATTGGCGAGGACGAGCACGGTGTGCTGGTGGGCGAGGGCCTGCTGGCCGTGAACCACGATCACTACCTCAGCTTCCGGCTCGATCTCGATGTTGGAGACACGGGCAACCGCCTGGTGCGCCAGCGTCTCGTTCCCGAGGCGGTGGACGGCAATCCGGGTCGCACCGGTATCTGGCGCGTGGACGAGCAGGTGGTGGGCAGCGAACTGGGTGCGCGGTACACGCCGAACCCGCGTGAGCCCGAGCGTGTGCTCGTGCAGTCCGCCGCGGCAAGCGGTCCGCTCGGTCATCACCCCGGTTACGAGTTCGAGTTCGGCGACTCGGTGGCGGTGTCGAGCACGGCGGTGGTGGACGACCCGGGCAGCAGGCGTGGTGGCTGGACGGCAGACACGCTGTGGGTCACGCCGTATGCGCACGATGAACGCTTCGCGAGCGGCCTGTACATCCCCGACGGTTCGGCCCCCGCGGGGCTTGCTGCGTGGACGGCGGCGGACCGCGCGATTCGAGACACGGACCTCGTGGTGTGGTTCACCGTTGGGTTCCACCACGTGGTGCGCACCGAGGATCTGCCGAACATGCCGGCGCACGAGAGCGAGTTCGGGCTGAAGCCCGCCAACGTGTACCCCACAAACCCGCTCCTGCCGTAGGTCCCGCCGCACAGCTCGCCCGCCCCACCCGCACCGGGATTTCGGTCCACTTCTGGCGAGGGGGTCGCCATATGCAGACCCAGGACCCGGGGGAGATGCCGAGAGCGGGGGCTCCGGGCTCACAGCCGGAGTTCGCAGCGGTGATACCTCTCAGGCTGGCCACCGTTGCACGGAAAATCGACCGAGGAAATCGTCGCTCGAACCTGGGCCGAGAGTTTGAGCATCGCCTCGTTGTTGTGGTGCACCACCCAGAGCGCTCTCTCGCCCCCGTGTGCCTGCCGGAGAAGATCGATACAGGCGCGGAACGCTGCACCACCGATGTTGCGCCCTCGGTATTCGACCGGAACGAACAATCCCGGCAGATACCACGTGCTTGGGGCTGCTCGGGAGTACCCGATCACAGCGATCACGTCGCCCTCGTCGTTCTCGGCGAGCAAGAGGGCCGCCCCGCGATTCGAAGTGTCCCGAAGCCAGTACCACGCATCCCGGATTGCCCAGGTTTCCACCTCGGCGACCCAACAGGGTGCTCCGGGCGTGCGCTGCAGTTGCTGCAGCCGGTACACGTCTGTGGCCCTTGCGGGCCGCAGCGCGAGCGTCACCCGACGGTGGAGCGACGAACTCGGCGGCGGCTACTGCCCGCGCCGAGAATCTGGGAGACCCGCTGGGGGTCGATCACGCCCTGCGACGAGCGCGGTGTGCTTGCCTCGAGGAAGGCATCGAGCGCGGCAGTGTCCCGGAGGGCGAGCGCGTGCAGCGCAACATCCCGGAGGTCCGACACAAACCTGCGCCGCCGGGTGGGATCCCATCCCGTAGCGAAGGCGAGCTCGCCCACATCGCTTGCAGAGGGGGACTTGTCGAGCAGGGTTACTGCATGACCGAGCATGCGCGCAATGCGCGGCGCGTGCTCGAGGTCCGTCACCCGGCTCGCAGCGGTGAACGTGAGCAGTTGGCCGGCTGTGCTGCGCACGAGGGCCGCACCCTGTTCTGCCTCGGCAAGGATGGCAGTCCGGTGGCGCGACAGGTCCGACGCGGTCCACACGTGTGGTTCGGCCCGAGCGTTCACGCCACCAATGTATCAAGATATTGATACGGCCGGCACGCGCCCCACTCGCGCCGCCACGCCCGTCAAACCACCTGCGTTCTCGGTCCTGAAACCGCCACTTCACAACGTGCAGTTTGGCGACCGAGAACAAGAGGGGTGCGAGCCAGGCTGATCGCACTGCTCCATCCGGGCGAGCCCTCCCATGCCGGAACAGTACGCCTGCGTCTCGCTACTGGGCCTGCTGCAACCGGTACTCGCGCAGGACGCGTGGCCGGATGGCGGAGGCGGCGACCTCATCACCGTGCAGAACGACCGGGTCGAGGTCGATCCCGCCCGGCCAGCACACCGTTCCTGAAACCTCGTCAACGGTGACCGCAGCGAAGGTCTCGTCGTTGTCGATGGAGCTGAGCAATCCGTCCAGCACTCCCTCGAAGTCCAGCTCTCGGACAAGTCCGTCGGAGAAGGCGATGCGGAGAGAGCGTCCGCCAAGGTGGCCGACTGCGGTGACACGTACACGCATGCTCATGCCTTGAGGCTACTGGAGGGGCTCGATGGGCGCGAGAGCAGCCGGCACCTGCGCTCTCGCCCAGTTGCTCATGAGCTCTGAAAGGTGTTCTCGACGCCATTGCTCGACGAGTCGGGCGGCGGTCCGGGGAAGTCGCCCGGCGATGATCGCACCGTCGTCGATCCGTATCAGGGCTTCGGTGCTCGCATAGATCGCGTGGAAATGCGGTGGGTGGTGATCCGCGAAGTACATGTAAATCGCGATTCCGTAGAACTCACTGATGCGGGGCATGTTCGGCAGGGTGCCAGTGGGGTGTTGCGCAATTCGGGTCGTCCAGTAGCCGTGAACCCGTTCGTGTTCTGGGTCTACTTCTGGCGGAGGGGTCGCCACATGAAGACCCAGATCCCGGCGGAGATGCCGAGCGCGGGGGCCGGATCGCTCGTCAGTACTCGATGCCCTTGCGGGCCTCGACGCCCTGGTCGAAGGCGTGCTTCACCTTGCGCATCTCGGTGACGGTGTCCGCAATCTCGATGATGTCTGGGTGCGCATCGCGCCCGGTCACGATCACGTTGGTGCGCGGCGCACGGTTGCGCAGCGCGTCCACCACGTCGGCCACGGGCACCCACCCAAACTTCACGATGTAGGTCACCTCGTCGAGGATCACGAGGTCGTAGTCGCCGCTTGCAAGCTTCTCCTTGACCACGCGCCATGCCTCGCGCCCGTGGGCCTCGGTGGCGTCCATGTCCGTGGAGTCCCACGTGAAGCCGTCGCCTAGCGCCCACCACTCGATACCGAGGTGGTCGGCAAGTTTCTTCTCGCCGGTTTTCCACACTTCGTTCTTGATGAACTGCACCACGCACACCCGCCAGCCGCGGGCCCACGCCCTGCCCATCACGCCGAACGCGGATGAACTCTTGCCCTTTCCGTCTCCGGTGTTGACGAGGATGAGCGATTCGGGGCGCATGCCGCCACGGTACCGAGGGCGATACCCTCAGCAACCGCCCCTACCGGACGAAGGCGCACACGATGATCGAACGAGACCTGGACCACCACGTCAACGGGTGCGGCGCCGCCCACCGACGACTCGTGGGGCACCTCGAGGCGCTCGCGGATTCCGGTGGTCTGAACGATGCCGTGGCGCTGCAGCCGTGCCGCCTGCCCGGGTGGTCCGTCGGGCACCTGCTCACGCACCTCGCGCGCAACGCGGACAGCCACACCCGCGTGATCGACGGCGCACTGCGCGGCGAGGTGACGGACCAGTACGAGGGAGGCGCGGCCGGCCGCAGCGCGGAGATCGACGCCGGCGCCGCACGTGGCGCGCAGGTGCTGGTGGACGACGTGCGATCCTCCATCGTGCACCTGGAGGCGGCCTGGGCGCGGGCCGCTGCGGGTGGCTGGCAGGGGGAGTGGCGCAGCCCCGGTGCCGGCCAACGACCGCTGTTCGAACTGGCATTCCGTCGCTGGCGCGAGGTGGAGGTGCACCACGCAGACCTCGGCCTTGCCGGGTTCGACCTCGACGACTGGTCGTCCCGCTACGTCACCGAGGAACTGCGCATTCGCACCATGGAGTGGACGAGTCGCCAGCCGATGGGGCTCGCCACGCTCCCCGAGGCGGCGCTGCGCCTCAGTCCTCCCGTGCGCCTCGCGTGGTTGCTCGGCCGGGCAGTGCCCGACGGGCTGGAACCGGTGCAGTTCGCATGAGGCCGGCTCGGGCCGCACGGCGCTTCGTGCCGGTGCTCGTGGCAGTGCTGGGGCTGTCGATGGCGGTCGGCGCGGCTGCGGCCTCGGCCCACGCGTCGCTCGACGATGCGAGCCCCCGCGCCGGTGCGGTGCTGGAGGGCCCGCCGCTGGAGGTGGTGCTGGACTTCGACAGCGAGGTGGAGCAGCAACTCACCGGGTTGCGCCTGCTGGACGCCACCGGTGCCGACGTGCTGCTGAACGCCCCGCTGGACACACCGGACCGCACGCAGGTGGTGGTGCCGCTGCGCAACCCCGAGGACGTTCCTGCTGGGGTGTACGTGGTGCGCTACCGGGTTACGTCGGTGGACTCTCACGTGATGCACGGGGCGTTCACGTTCCAGGTGGGTGCGGCCGTGCGGGACCAGCGCGCCGTGCTCGAATCCGTGGGTGCGGGCGGCGCGTCCCCCGCACTCGAGTGGGTGATCGGTGCGCTGCGCCTCGTTGCGCTCGCGGGGTTCTCGCTGTTCGTCGGCACCGGTGTGCTGGCGGCCGTGGCCGCTGGGGCGAGTGGTGGCATGTCGGTGCGGCAGCGACTGCACCTCACCCGCACCGGGTGGGCTGCGGTTGCGATTGCTGCGGTGTCCACCGTGCTGCTGCTCGCTGCGCAGGCCGCGCACAGCGCAGGCTTCGGGTTGGGCGGCATTGCAGACGTCTCCGCGTGGTCCGATGCGGCCCCGGCGCGCTTCGGCATCGCGCTGCTCGTGCGCCTCGTGCTCGTGGCGTTCTGCGGTCTCGTGGTCGGCGGTGTTGGCCTGGCCGGTGGTGCGGCGTGGCGGGCCACGTTTGTTGCGTTGGTGGTGTGCCTTGCGGTCACGTTCGGCCTGTCCGGGCACCCGGGCACCGGGCGCCTGCCCGCGCTCGGTCTGTTGCTCAATGGGTTCCACCTGCTCGCTGCTGCGCTGTGGGTGGGTGGTCTCGGCGTGGTGCTGCTCGGGAGGCGTACGTGGCTCGGCTGGGGCGAGGCTGATGCGGATGCAGAGACTGATGCCGGCGCAGGCACTGATGCCGCGGCCATGCGTCTCGTGACGCTGCTGCCGTATGCCGTGGCCGTGCTGGTGCTCACCGGCGCTGCGCAGTCGTGGAGACTGGTGCGCAGCGTGTCCGCGCTCGACGGCACGACGTTCGGCGGTGTGTTCGTCGGCAAGATGGCGATCTCGGTGCTCGTGGTTGTGGTGGTGATCGCCACGTCGGCGGCCATCCGGCGCTCCACGCTGCTGCCGGCCCGGCGGTTGCTCGTTGCCCATGCGGTGCTCGGCGTGGTGGCGATGGGTGTGTCTGCCGGTCTCGTGGGGCTCAACCCCGATGAGCGCGGGCCGCTCCAGCCAGCGGCGGTGTCCGTGCAGCAGGGCACGCTGAGCGTGTCACTGGTGGTCACGCCTGCGGTGGAGGGGGCCAACGACTTCCACCTCGTGATGGACGAGAGCGATGCCGTCACCCCCACGGCCGAGGCGAGGCTGTCGATCAGCAGGCCCGAGGCGGGAATCTCCGAGGTGTCGATTCCGCTGGCGCCGGACGGGCCGAACCACTACTCCGCGTACGGGGTCAGTATCCCGCAGGCCGGTACGTGGCAGGTGGCCATCGAGGTGGGCCGGGCCGACGGCACGACCGCCACACTGTCCACGTCGGTGCGCATCGCGGGGTAGGGGGCCTGGCTTGCGAGTGGCGGGGCCGCTGCTGGCAGCGGTGTTACCCGCGCCTTCTCCAACCTCGTGACTGTTCAGGGAATGTTGCCCTGATGTGAAGCGCTGTCGCCTTCGAACGTTCGGTGCCCCCACCGAGGTCGAAACCGAGCCCCTTCAACTGCGTCCCCAATTCGCCGTCGAGTGAGTGTGTGCGGGTGCTGCTGATGTTGATGGTGACCTCGATCGCCCCGCCCTCGAGCACGTTGCTCACCGCCGCGGCGAATCCGGGCTCATCCGGCCAGCGCAAGGGACGCGGGTCGCGTGGCTCATGACCCGTTCCGGAGTGCGAGTAATTGAAGCCGTCCTCCTGGGCCCGCTGCTGGCTCAATCCAGCGTTGTGGAGGCCGATGCGTGCCCGGAGTCCGCGACGAACAACGAATTCGCCAGAGGTCTCGCAGGTAATTGTCGCTGCACCGAGGGACGAGACGATTCGGAGTGCCTCGTTGTAGCGGTCTCGTAGTGACCACTCGTCGTGTTCCCCGAACGGGACCAGTAGGACCTCGCCCAGCATCGGAACCGCCACGTAGACGAGCTTGCTCCGAATGAGTCCGCCGACTGCCCGGATCCCTGGGACCTCCGATCGTCGCGGCTGCTGAACCTCCGCACATCCTTTGAGGTCAATCGGTGTCTCGTCGCAGTAAGCGACCAGGTTGCTCATTGAGGTGTCACTCCGCTTTCCTTGTGCGGTGCCGGGCTAACCGGCGATCCGAAGTCGTTGATCTCCTGCGAGCGCAGCCTCGACGTCGGGCTCTCCTCCAGGTTGCCCGCGCTCGAAATCCATCGTTCCGCTTGCTCGGCGGACATCCGGTAGTGGGCCTGGTTCACGCCGTTGGTAGCACCCCATTCGACGGAGAACGGCCAGTTCCTGCGCTTGAAGCGACCCTTCACCAACATCGTCAGCCCGGCGAGTTCGCCACGGGCTCCGAAGACGGTTCGGCCGGCAGCCGCCTCGATCACCCGCAAGCCAATTGCCGTATCCGGTGAGGCGGAGCAGAGGTCGAGAATGGCTTGAACGGTCGGCTTGGGCGGGAGCGCGCGAAGCTTGGCGTAGTCGGACTCCGACCATTCGATCTCTGGTAGTTCCGGTCCGACGTCCTGCTCCGAATCGCCACGCGACCTAGGTCCGACCATGAAACTCTCGACCTCGGGTACCGGGTAGAGCTGCGACACCGAAACCAGCCGAGTGGGCTCCGCGGTTCCCACCAATTCGTACGCCTGTACCCGGACCAAGTTCACGGGGACGCCCATCTCCCCAAGCCAGACCGCGGTTGCAGTCACAATTGGAGGGTATGACTCGGCGACAAGAACGATGCGAGGGCGCCGAAACGTGGCGTTATCGACCGTATAGCCCGTGTGGGTCCTGAGCAGTTCGAGTGCCTGATCGGCAGACACACTCGCGCCAGAGCGTGAAAGATAGGAACTGTGTGCCTCGGCGAGGAGTTGCACGCTGAACCTGCTTGCCATCGCTGCGTACTTGATGGCCTGCATTTCGACAGTGTCCGGTGCTGCGCCTCGCTTGAGTTCGGCAACAACCAGCGTCCCATTTCGGTCGATGCCCAGCACATCGAGCCGATCGCGCTCCGCCGTACCGGTGGCATTCCGCCAGCGATCGAACTCGAAGGTGACGATAAGAACGCCTTCACCCAGCACTTGGGGGTTCTGAATGATCCACTCTTGGAGATGCGCACGCTCCGTAAAGCCGGCCTCTGCAAGCGAGATTTGCCTTGCGGCTGTCGCCGTTGGGCCCTCAACTGAAAAGACCAATTCGTCAGCCATGCGCACACTTTGGCAGGTCGGGCAGACCCGCGAGGAGTGGGACTCAGCGGCCTCCCCGCAAGGAGGGACTGCAACTTAAGCAAGGAACGCATCCCAACCTCCCGATGCGAACACTTGCGCGCTCCTTTTGCAAAAACGCGCGCCGACGCGCCCGCCATGTTCAAAAACCTTGACCCCAATGAATTAGGTTCGCGCGGAAAGCACCCGATTGAACCCGGGTGGTCCCATTTCGGCCACTCAGCGGCCCGCAACATCAGGGATGGACGTAATGAAGTTGACGGCCACGAAGCACATCCCGTGGGCCAAGCCAGCGGGATGCCCTGAAGGCTTTGAGACTGCAGATGTATATCTGGGACGGGATGGTCAGCCGGGCCTGAGCCCAATAGAGGTCGTCGTCGCTCGTTGGACCAAGAAGGAACGGCTCAACCGGGACACATTGGCCAAACTCCACGGTATTCGGGTGAATCGTCGGGCCTCGCCGGTGGTGCTCGTAGTGGAACTGGACGACGGCTCGGTGCTCACCTTTGGCCCCAATCCCGAGGCTGCACCCATCGCTCCACTCCCCGCGGAGCGCGCCGAACGGGTATTCCAAGCCGTGCTCGACGAGCCCAATTCGCTGCTCGCCCGCCAGCGCTTCAGCTCCTTCCAGCAGGCGATCGACTCCACCACGATTCCCGGGGTCAAGAACTCGGGCCTCTTCGCCAACCACGAACTCCGTGCCGGTGTCCCCCAGCGGGCGGACTGGTTGGATGCCTGCGCCGCCTCTCTGCCCCTCCTGCGCGAGCGTGGAACGGCTCTCATCGCCAATCTGGGCTACAAGACCCAAACCACTGGCGCTCACGGCTTGGTCCTTAGCTCCACGGGCCCGCATCCGCACGCCGTGGCCGTCCTGCTGGACGAGCGGGAAACGTTCGACTCCAATTCCGCTCGCTTCGCCGTCTCGCCTGTCGCCTACGGCCTGCGCATGGCCGAGCAGCACGGCGTCCCGTGGTTGATGCTCGCCCGCGGCAGCCAACTGCGTCTCTACCCAGCTCGCATCGACCTCGGAGTCGGCCGTAAGGGCCTGGCCGAGACCTTCCTCGAGGTAGACCTGCCCCAACTGAGTGCAGACAACGCCGGCTACCTCTCGTTGATCTTCTCTGCCGCCGCGCTGGCCGAGGGAGGCTCTGCGTTCCAGATCATGGCGTCGAGCGCTCAGTTCGCCGTAAAGCTCGGCAAACGCCTGCGGGACAAGGTCTACGACGAGATCGTCCCCGAACTCTCTGTCGCCGTCGGCACGCAGTTGCAGGAGCAGGGCTACGAGATGGACGCGGCGGGGCTGGACCTCGCGTACCAGGTCACGCTTCGCGTGTTCTTCCGTCTCCTGTTCCAGGTGTACGCCGAGGACCGCAAGTTGCTGCCCTACGGCGAGAGCGCCAAGTACGACCGCAACGCCCTGAAGACGGTGGCCAAGGACCTCGTCGAGAACCCGGAGCAGGAGTTCGACCCCGAGTCCACCTCCCTGTGGGATGACCTCGCGCAGGTGTGGCGGGTGATTGACCGCGGGGACAAGGCGTGGGGTGTCCCTGCCTACAACGGTGGGCTCTTCACCTCGGATAAGGACACCAACGAGCACGGCGCCATCATCAAGAACCTCGCCATCACCAACGACGTGATGGGCCCGGTCCTGAAGGCGCTACTGCTGGATGACGACGAGGACGGAACCGCTGGCCCCATCGACTTCCGCTCACTCAGCGTCCGCGAGTTCGGCACCATCTACGAGGGTCTGCTCGAGTCCAGCCTCGGACTCGCCGAGGTGGACCTCACCATCGACGACAACGACACGTGGGTGCCGGCCAAGAAGAAGGACCACGTCTACGCCTACGCGGGCGACGTCTACTTCCACAACACCAGCGGCCAGCGAAAGGGCACCGGCAGCTACTTCACGCCCTCGTTCGTCGTCGAACACCTACTGGAGCGTTCGCTGGACCCGGCACTGGACGACCACCTCGCCAAGGTGGCCGAACTCCTCCAGAAGGGCGACCAAGCAGGTGCCGGCGAACTGTTCTTCGATTTCCGCGTCGCCGACCTCGCGATGGGCTCGGGCCACTTCCTCACCGCCGCCATCGACCATATCGAAGCCAAGATGGTGGCATTCCTCGCCGAAGACGGACACCAAGTTCCCGGCGTCACCAAAGAACTCTTGCTGCTGTTCCAGGCAGCGAAGGACGCAGTGGGACCTGACTCGCCGGAGCCCGAGCCGTCGTCGCTGCTGCGACGGCAGATCGCGCGACGCTGTATCTACGGCCTCGACATCAACCCCATCGCCGTGGAGCTCGCACGAGTTTCCATCTGGATCCACACGTTCGTGCGCGGGTTGCCGATGTCCAGCCTGGACCACAACCTCGTGTGCGCCAACAGCCTCACCGGTATCGGGTCCATCGAGGAGGCCCTCGACGTGCTGGTGCCCGGACGCAAGGGTGCGTTGACACTGTTCGACGCGCCCATTGAGGACGCCCTGTATGCAGCGCGCACGGTGCTGGTGGATGTAGCGCTCATGCCGGAACTGAACCGCGCTGAGACACAAGAAGCCGCAAAGGCAGTGAAGAAGGCGCGTAAGGAGGCTGAGACCGCAAAGCTGCTATTCGACGCAGCGGTGCTCAAGCGCATTGGTCGCGGTGGGCTGGTGGCCGAGGTGGACCCAGAGCGCATCGCGAAGGCCGCAGCGAAGGACGAGGCACAGGAAGCGCTCGAACCGCTGAACCCGGCACACATGCCGGTGCTTTTCCCCGAAGTGTTCCTGCGGGACAACGGCGGGTTTGACGTGCTCGTCGGCAACCCGCCGTGGGAGACGGTCAAGGTGGAGACCCACAAGTGGTGGTCGCAGCGCTTTCCAGGACTAATGGCTATGCCCACTGCCGTACGCGACGACGCGATCGCTAAGTGTCGTAAGAGTCGTCCCGATCTCCAGAATGAGTACGAGGCGGAAGTGACCCGTGTCCACGGGTTGAGACTCGCCGTTCAGTCGCTCGGGTACCCAGGCCTTGGCACTGGAGACGTTGACCTCTACGAGGTTTTCGCGTGGCGGATGCGAGACGCACTACGACGCCACGGCCGACTGGGAGTTGTCTTCCCCCGGAGCCTCCTCGCAAGCGGAGGCACGTCCAAGTGGCGAAAAGCAACGCTTGATGCTGGCGAACTCGTCGAGGTCGCGGTTCTGTCGAATACCAAACGTTGGGCGTTTGACATGGAGGCGAGATACACGATTGCGCTTGTGGTACTTGAGCGTAACGCCTCGCGACCGTCGTTTGGAATCTCGGGTCCGTTTGAAACGATGGCCGCATTCATCGAAGAACGAGGCCGTCCCATTGAGATCCCGATGTCTGGACCGACTGCTTGGACGCCGACGTCAATGGTTCCGCTGATCCCGGATGTTTCTATGCGTGATGCCCTCCTCCAGATGTACGTGGCTGGCGCAGGGCTTATGTCGACAAGCCATCCGTGGGAGGTGTCGACCTACAACGAGCTGCACTCAACAAAGGAGAAGCCCTACATCGTCCAAGCTGAGCGGCCCACCACGAGGATGTGGCCGGTCTACAAGGGTGAGTCCATCCAAGTGTGGAATCCGGACACAGGTATCTACTACGGATGGGCAGACCGGGATCGTGTTGTGACCGAGTTCCTTATGGCGAAGCGTCCCCGGCAATCACGGACCTCAACGTCGGCGTACTTCGGAATGTCCGACAAATGGTTTGAGGACCCGAAGACGCTTCCTTGTATGGGGCCACGGGTGGCATGGAGAAAGATCGCCCGCGCGACCGACACGCGCACGGTTCATGTGGCGCTTCTTCCACCGCACGTGTTCGTCGCCGATCACTGCTACTTGATGTTCTTCAAGCGGTCGGAGGTTGGAGACGACGCCTACGTGCTCGGGTGCATGAGTTCGCTCCTGTGTGATTGGGTGGCGCGACGTCTCGTCGAGGTCAATCTCACGGCCGAAATTCTGACAGCGTTTCCATTGCCGATTGCAGAGCGGATGGACCAGCGACGGCAGAGGGTGGTAGAGATCGCTGCCCGGCTCGCGGCAATCGATGATCGTTTCGCCAAGTGGGCTGCGAATGTCGGCGTCGAGACCGGGTCAGTCAAAACCGATAGCGAGCGAGCGGACTTGATGGCCGAGTTGGATGCACTAGTGGCCCACCTCTACGGACTCTCGCGAGACCAGGTGGACCACATCTTCGCCACCTTCCACCGTGGCTGGGACTACAAACCACGTCTCGCCGCAGTTCTCGCCCACTTCGATCGGATCGGCAAAAAATGAGCGCCAAGCCGTTCCCGCCGGTCTTTGCGACGAACCGTCCCAGCACGGGGGAAACGGTCGCCGAGGAGGTGAACCGCATGCTCTCCGGCCTGCGCACTGCACTCGTGTCGCCACCGAACCTCGCGCTCGCCACCGCGTACCTGAACCCGCAGGGCTTCGCGCTCATTGCGGACGAGGTGGAGCAGGCGCCACATGTACGGATCCTGCTCGGAGCGGACCCGGAGGAACCGTTCCGCCGCCGCATCGAACGGGGCGAAGACGTCGCGTTCGAAGAGGTGTCACGTGCACACCTCGACGGCCTGCGAGTGGAGCGAGACCTCGTCGGCTTCAACGTCGAGTCCGATGCTGCGGCCCGCCGACTGGTGGCGTGGCTGCGATCGGTGGAGGACGAGACGGTGCCGCGCGTAGAGGTGCGGCGTTTCACAAAGGGCTTCCTACACGGCAAGGCATTCGTCGCCGAGCACCCGGTGTCACCTGCTGTGCTCGCGGGTTCGTCGAACCTCACCCTTGCCGGGCTGTCGTGGAACCGCGAACTGAACCTCGGCTATCCCGCGGGACAGCACACCGGGCTGGTGGTGGATTGGTACAACGAGTTGTGGGACGAGTCCGAGCCGTTCGACCTCGCCGGGATGTACGAGGAGCGCTGGCAGCCGCACCCACCGTGGGTGGTGTTCCTGCGGATGCTCTACGAGCTTTACGGCACGGGCCGTCCGGAGGGCGACGAGGAGCGCATCGAGCTGCCGGTCACCGAGTTCCAGCGGGACGGCATTCTGCGCGCCATGCGCATTATCGAGGAACTCGGCGGTGTGCTGGTGTGCGACGAGGTGGGTCTCGGCAAGACGTTCATTGCGGGCGAGGTCATCCGGATCGTGTCGCAGCGCGAGCGTCAGAAGGTGCTCATCGTGGTGCCGGCTTCACTGAAGGACTCGACCTGGATGCCATTCCTGAAGCGCTTCGACCTCGTTTCCGCCCGGGTGGACGTGGTGACCTACGACGAGTTGCGGCTCGATGCGCAGCGTGCTCAGCCCCGAATCCGCTACGACGACTACTCGCTGGTGGTGATCGACGAGGCCCACAACCTGCGCAATGCCGCCACGCAGCGGGCTGCTGCAGTGATGCAGATGTTGTGGGGTGAGTACCCGAAGAAGGTGCTGCTGCTCACGGCCACGCCGGTGAACAACAGCCTGCGGGACCTGCACACGCTGATCTCGTATTTTGTGCGCAACGACGCGCAGTTCGCTCCCAGCGGCATCCCGAGCCTGGCGAAGTACATCGCCGATGCGCAGCGCCAGGACCCCGAGACCCTGTCGCCCGAGCACCTCTTCGACCTGATGGATCGCGTGGCCGTGCGCCGCACGCGACGGTTCATCAAGAAGGAGTACGTGAACGACCTCATCCGCAACAACCGCGGGGAACTGGTACCCATTGAGTTCCCGACACCCGTCGTGAAGCGGGTGACGTACACGCTGGACAAGCAAGCCGAGGACATGGTGGGCCGGGTGATCCATGCGTTGGCCGTGAGCGACGATGAGGAACTGGTGATCCGCTCGGGCAGTCGCCGGGATCCCTCGCGGCTGTCGCTCGCCCGGTATGCGCCAAGCATGTACAGCCTCGGCAACGACGTGGACAAGCTGGAGATCACCAACGTGGGTCTGTTGCGCTCCGGGCTGCTGAAACGTCTGGAGTCGTCCACGCAAGCGTTGATCAAGACCTTTGAGCGGCTTATCGCCTCGCAGAAAGCGTTCCTCGGCGGACTCGACATCGGCGTGGTGCTGGTGGGGGATGCGCTCCGGGAGTACGCCGTGAGCGATGCCGACAGCCTGGAGGAGTTTCTCGATTCCCTCGATGGGAAGGCTGCGGACCAGGTGGAGCCTGTTGCCGGCTATGAGGTGGACGCACTCCGCCGTGACGTTGCCGGTGATGTCGATCTGCTGGAGGAGTTGCTTGGTCTCGCCCGTAAGCGCCACAAGAAGGGGCCAGACGCGAAGCACGACGCATTGGTGGTCGAGCTGACCACGATCGCCAAGGAGGCGGCCCGGCCAGACAAGTCCGGCGTGTCGTCGGGGGACCGACGCAAGATCATCATTTTCTCCACCTACACCGACACGGTGGAGGACCTCCACGATCGGGTGGTGGGCGCGATCGACGCCGCCGACGACGACTCGCCGCTCGCCGTGTACCGGGGCCGTGTGGCGCCGGCGATCTTCGGCGCGAGGGGTGGCATGCACCAGCAGGAGCGTGCCGATGCCATTGCCTCGTTCTGCCCAATGACAGCGGGGGAGGTGCTCGACGACGGCTCGCCGGTGTCGCCGGACCTCTACGACGTGCTCATCACTACCGACGTGCTGGCCGAAGGCGTGAACTTGCAGCAGGCGGGTCGCCTTGCGTCGTACGACTTGCCGTGGAACCCGATGAAACTCGTGCAGCGCCACGGCCGTATCGACCGCATCGGCAGCCCGCACAAGCGGGTGGTGATCGACTGCTTCTTCCCGGCGAAGAACCTCGACGCGCTGCTGCACCTAGAGGAGACGCTGCAGCGCAAGATCGCCTACGCGAATGCGGCGATCGGTGCGGGTGCGGTGCTGCCGGACCAGATTGCGGACCCGAATGTGGAGGTGCTGCTGCACGACAATCGCAAAGAGATCATGAACCTCTACAACGAGGACGCGGTGCTGCTGGCACAGGGCGGTGGAAGTGCGGCGCTGTCCGGCGAGGAGTACCGACGACGGTTGGGGCGGGCGCTCGGTGATTCACAACTGCGGGAGATGGTGCTCGGGCTTCCGTACGGCTCGGGTAGCGGGTTCGTGTCCAAGCGGGTTCGTCAGGCGGGGTACGTGTTCTGCGTGCGCATCGGCGATCACGCGCAGCCGTGGTTCCGCTTTGTGGCGGCGGACGCCGCAAGCTGGGTGCCGCTCAACCGGCGGAACCCCCTGACGGGCGGAATGGTGCCGTGGATCGACAGCGACCTGCTGACGTGCCTCATCGCAGCGGACCCGGGCGACAACCACCTGCTGGAGCAGACGCTGAGCGACGAGGCGACGACCGGCGTGTTTGCTTCGTGGGAACGGGCTCGGGACGACGTGTATCACCAGTGGACGGAGCTCACCGACTGGGCGAACCTCGAGCCGCAGATCGAGAAGGCGCTGCGCGACGCAATCTTCCTCGTGGGCGAGTACGGCGGGCACTTGGGAGTCGATGTGCAGGGTGACCTCATCGCACGACTGAACGGCCGGTGGGAACGAGGGATCGTGAAGTCGGTTCGGGAGATCCTGCGGCGAGAGGACCTCGACGAGCGTCGGAAGGCCGACAAGCTGCTGGAGTACGTGACCGAGGCCGGCTTGCCGATCCCCGAGCGTGCGAAGCCACTCGCGCCGGTGCGCATCGAGGACGTGCGCCTCGTGTGCTGGATGGCCGTGTCCCCGGAGGTGCGGGCGTGAGTAATCGAAGCGAGGAGGCAGCGCGATGACCAGGATGAACTATGGCCCCCGGTACCGTGGGTCGGGAATTCGCGGCTGGGGAGGTGGGTCGGCTCCTCCTTGGGCTCCGCCAGTCGTTCCGCAACAGAGCGTGCTGAAGGCCCTCTTGGCCCATGTTGAGAAGTATGGGGATATCAGCAGGGAGTCGCTCGAGCACGCCGGTTTCAGCCTGAACAGAATTCGCGGCGAGTTGTACGGCGCCGACTTGAGTGGCTTGTCGGCAATCTCCACGGATTTCAGTTACTCAACGCTTGATGGGGCGAACCTGTCCGAAATCGACGGGTCGGGAGCAGTCTTCGATCGTTGTTCTCTCGTACGGGCAGACTTGGCTGGGGCATGTCTTGAGGGGGCGTCATTCCGTGGCGCCGACTTATCACGTGCCAGTCTCCGTGGCTGCAACCTCTCTGGCGTTGACTTCACGGATGCCGAACTTGAGCGGGCCGACCTCACGGGTGCCTACGTCTTCGAAAGCGCACTCGTAGTCGCCCGCTACCGGGGTGGAATGCGCCGCCCCGACGGCAGCATCGAGCCGTGGAAGCAAGCGATTCGCCCAGCAGATCCTGAACGCCGGCGCAGACGATGATAGAGCGATTGGGTCGAGTGCCGCCGGGGTGGACCGAGATTCCGAACAAGAACAAAGGGTGACGATGCAAACCTTGATTAGTTACACATCTGATAGTCAGGGTTACCTGCAATGGCTCGAACGAGGCAAACCGGATGACGTACCGAGCGATGTTCCGTTCCGGCTTCCGGCCGGGACGCGCAATGGCGATCGCTATCTGCTCTATGTTGGCGGCGTCGATCAAGCGTATGTCGGCTGGGGCACAGTCCTGTCCGACTGGACGGTCGGCCGCTCGGGTGGGTGGAAGGGCGAGGAGTACGTGTTGGACCACACTCGGATGTTCCGGACGCCGGTTCGCGCGGCGAGGGTCCTCGAACTCACGGGGCTCAAGGCCCCACGCAGCATGAAAGTCGTAGACCCCGCTACAGCAGATGTTCTGTGGAGCGCAGTCAGGTCCAAACAGGGCGACGGCATCAAAAGCGCGATGGAGGGAATCCGGACTGAGAGCCGCTCGATAAATCGGAACGCATCACTACGCGCGGCGGCAATCGCTCGATCGCAGGGAATGTGCGAGTGCTGCGGTACGAACTACTCGAAGGTGGCCGGCGGGCTCGGTCGTCGTTGTCTGGTTGTGCACCACAAGAAGCAACTGAAGGACAGCGACCAACCCGTCGAGACAAAGCTCGACGAACTCGCTGTCGTCTGCGCGAACTGCCACATGATGATCCACGCAGACCCCAACAAGGCCATGAAGGTCGGGCGCCTTCGTCAGCGGATGAGGGGGCGGGAGTGAACCGGAAGTCGGTCACGTGCTTCCCCAGGAAGAGCGTTAGGTAACCCATGTCTGACATCACGTCGTCGCTTCTCATCCGGGCCGTCGGGTCGACCGAGTGGAGCCCGCCGGAGAGCGCCAGTTACGCCAACGAGAGCGAACTGCAGTCGCTCTTGGCCAACGATCCCACCCACCTCCCCGGGGTCTCTCCCGGGGCCCGTGCAGTCCAAGAGCTGCCGACCGCGGCGGGACCGATCGACATTTGCGTTGTCGAGCCTGACGGCTCCGTCACGGTGGTCGAGTGCAAGCTCGCCCGGAATTCGGAGAAGCTCAGAATGGTGATCGGGCAGGTCATCGACTACGCGTCGTCGCTTCGATCGGGTGGGATCGACGCGTTTCGCAAAGCCTGGTCCGGCCGCGGCGGGGCCTCGCTTGACGGCGTGCTCAACGAGGAATCAGCGGGTGCGCTTGAGGACAATCTCGCTCACGCACGGATTCATCTCTGTCTCG